>VFQP010000547.1_pt1 | contig 69476 bp, 80 predicted proteins | sample 3512351 | NCBI WGS metagenome assembly VFQP01 (sample SAMN10412372, study PRJNA504923) | tailings metagenome | isolation source: Relicate 1 Philex TSF1 revegetated site | place: Philippines: Tuba, Benguet | collected 2017-08-29
TCAGCGGCACCCGCAGGCGCACGTCGCATTCGTTGTAGGTCGCGCTGCCGCCCGGAGCACGGATCGTCACCGTGTCGCCCGCCCGGGCCACGCCGTTGCTCGTCGCGAGCACGCGCTTGATCGTGCGGAACGGCGTCTGCTCGGAACCGGTGCCGGTCGAGTCGTTGCCCGTCGGGGAGACGAACCACTCCACGGCGTGGAGCGGCGTCGACGCGAGCGCCAGGAGGGTCGTCAGGAGCAGGTTGCGGGTCATGCGTGGATCCTCGCCATGCCTCGCGCTCATGACGTCCTCGATGAAAACACGGGGATGCGGCGCGGGTCGCGGCGAATGATCCAGCCGCGAAACCGACCCGTTCGTGAACCCGGCCACAGACCTTCCCCATCTGTGGGCGAGTACGCGAAATCGTATCGCGGATTCGGTGAAACCGTCGACATTCGGCTTCGAAAAGAAAGGTGTCCAGACGTCCATAAGGGCCTCCGAACACCATCCTGCGACTCTGCTAGGCTGCGCGGCCGGCGCCCCGGCAGCCCCTCTCCCACCCTTTTCGCGCCACAAGGAACGCCTCCGTGAGCACCGTTTCCCCGCCCCCCGCCGCCTGGTCCGGCAGCGATCCCTGGCCCCGCGATGCCTCGGGCGAACTGCTCGTCGGCGGCCGACCGCTCGCGCGCGTCGTCGACGAGGTCGGCAGCACGCCGTGCTACCTCTACGACCGCGGACGCCTGACCCGCCGCGCACGCGCCCTGCGCGAGGCGTTTCCCGCAGGCGTGCTGCTGCACTACGCGATGAAGGCCAACCCGATGCCGGCGCTCGTCTGCCACATGGCGACACTCGTCGACGGCCTCGACGTGGCCTCGGCCGGCGAGCTGCGCGTCGCGCTCGATACCGGCATGCCCGCCGAACACATCAGCTTCGCGGGACCGGGCAAATCCGATCGCGAGCTCGAACAGGCCCACGCCGCCGGCATCCTCGTCAACCTCGAATCGTTCCGCGAGATCGGCGTGCTCGCACGCGCCAGCGAGCGCAGCGGCACGCGCGCACGCGTCGCGGTGCGCGTGAACCTGCCGTTCGAGCTCAAGGCCTCGGGCATGAAGATGAGCGGCGGTGCACGCCAGTTCGGCATCGATGCCGAGCTCGTCCCCGACATGCTGCGCGCGATCAGGGAGGCCGACCTCGCCTTCGAGGGCTTCCACATGTTCGCGGGCTCGCAGAACCTGCGCCACGCGGCGATCGTCGAAGCGCAGGCCAAGTGTTACGACCAGGCGCTCGAATGGAGCGACCTGTTCCCGTCCCCCGTGCGCAGCCTCAATCTCGGCGGCGGATTCGGCATCCCGTACACGCCGACCGAAGCGCCGCTCGATCTCGCGCCCGTGCTCGACAACCTCGCCGCGCTCGGCGAGCGCGCGGGCAAGGACCTGCCCGGTGCGCATCTCGTGATCGAACTCGGCCGTTACCTCGTCGGCGAGGCCGGCGTCTACGTGACGCGCGTGGTCGACCGCAAGATCTCGCGCGGCCAGGTGTTTCTCGTCGTCGACGGCGGCATGCACCACCATCTCGCCGCGTCGGGCAACTTCGGCCAGGTCCTGCGCCGCAACTACCCGGTCGCGGTCAGCGCGTCGGGCGAGGACGGCGAACGCGAGGTCGCGAGCGTGGTCGGGCCGCTGTGCACGCCGCTCGACCTGCTCGCCGACCGCATGGAACTCGACCACGCCGAACCGGGCGACCTCGTCGCGGTGTTCCAGTCCGGCGCCTATGGACGCAGCGCGAGTCCGCGCGCGTTCCTGAGCCACCCGGACGCGGCCGAGGCGCTCGTCTGATCGGGGCGGGTCGGCGCGACGCGCGCCGACCCGCCGGACTCACTCGTCGTCGGCCGGCAGCACGCGGCCTTCGGCTTCGGCCTGCAGCGCAGCGCGGCGGATCTTGCCGGTGCCGGTCTTCGGCAGCGCCGTGCGGAACTCGACCTCGCGCGGGATCATGAAATCCTCGAGGTGGGCACGGCAGTGCGCGATGATGTCGCGCGCCTCGATCTTCACGTCCTCGGCGATCACGACGATCGCCTTGAGCGACTTGCCGAGCACCTCGTCGGGCACGCCGACGATCGCCGCCTCGCGGATGCCCTCGAGCGCGTAGAGGACGTTCTCGATCTCCTTCGGGCTGACCTTCTCGCCACGCGACTTGATGATGTCGTCCTTGCGGCCGACGAAGTAGCAGAAGCCCTCGTCGTCCATGCGGAACAGGTCGCCCGTGTGCAACACCTTCTCCCACGGGTAGCGGCCCTGCTTGAGCGTGCGTGCGGTCGCTTCCTCGTTGCGCCAGTAACCCTGCATGACATGGCCACCGCGCACGACGAGCTCGCCGACCGTGCCCGCGGGCACCGGCTTGCCGTCGTCGTCGGCGACCCACACCTCGGTGCCCGGGATCGCGATGCCGACGCTGTCGGGGCGCTTCGCGAGCTGCTCCGGCGGCAGGTAGGTGCAGCGCTTGGACTCGGTCATGCCGTACATCGAGAACACCTGCGCCTCGGGAAACAGGCCCTGCAGCGCGAGGATGTGCGCCGGCGGCAGCGCGGCCGCGGTGTTGGTCAGGTAGCGCACGCTGCGCGCCCAGTCCGGATTGAAGTTGCGCAGCTGCACGATCAGCGCCGCCATCGTCGGCACGAGCGGGAAGCCCGTGACCTTCTCCGCGGCGAGCATCGGCAGGATCTTCTGCGGGAACGCGAACGACTTCTCGAGCACCAGCGTCGCGCCGACCTTCACGCACATGAGCAGCTGGTACAGGCCGTAGTCGAACGCAAGCGGCAGCACGCTGAGCACGACGTCGTCGGCGCGCGAATCGAGGTAGGTCGTGATCGACGTGGCCGCGTGGACCATGTTCTTGTGCGTCATCATGACGCCCTTCGGATGGCCCGTGGACCCCGAGGTGTAGACGAGCATCGCGAGGTCGATGTCGAGGCCGGCCGGCGCGAGCGGCGCCTGCGTGGCGAGCAGTTCGTCCCAGCCGATGCGCGGCGTCGTGCCGGCGGCATCGTCCGCGCCTTCGCCGACGACGACCACGCGGCGCACGCTCGGCGCCTGCGCGGCCGCGGCGAGCGCGGCGGGCAGCAGGCTGGCCTGCGTGACCAGCACCGAGGCCTCGCAGTTGTTGAGCACGTAGGCGAGCTTCTCGGCCTTCGTGGTCGGATTGATCACGCTGAAGATGCCGCCGGCGCGCAAGGTGCCGAAGATCGCCACGGCGGTCTCGACGCGGTTGTCGAGGAACAGTACGCAGCGCTCGCCGTTGGCGAAACCGGTCGCGCCGACGAGGCCGCCGGCGAAGCGGTCGGCCAGCGCGTCGAACTCGGCGTAGCTCGTGCGTACGCCGCCGGCGACGATCGCCGTGCGCGACGGGTCGCGCTGCGCGCTGTCGCGCAGGAACTGCTCGTAGCGGTTCATGCGTCGAGCCCCGCGTCGCGGCGCTTGCCCTCGACGTAGGCAGTCAGGCGGGCGATGCCGTCGAGGTTCTCGGGCACCACGTCGTCGTCGTCGACGACGATCTCGAACTCCTGCTCGAGCCACGTCACCAGCGTCAGCACGCCGATCGAATCGATCACGCCGGCGTCGAACAGGCTGGTGCCGGCGTCGAGCTCGGTGCCGGCCTGGGTCGGGAAGGTCTCGTGGATGAAGGCGCGGATGCGGGCCTGGATCGTTTCCATGGAGGTTCCGGGTCTTGGAAGGTGGAGTGTGTCGACGCGGGCGGCAGGTGGCCGCCGGCTGCGGCGATGGTCAGGAAGCGGGCGGCGGCGTCGCTTCGGCGGTCGCGGCCTCGCCGGGACGCGGCAGTGTACCGACCCTGCGCGCGGGATTGCCGGCGACGATCGTGTACGGGGCCACGGTTCCGGAGACGATCGAACGCGCCGCGACGATGCTGCCTTCGCCGATCTCGACGCCGGGCAGGATCATCGCGCCGTTGCCGATCCAGACGTTGTCGTGCACGACGATCGCCTTGACGTCGTCGTCCGACGGCGGCGCGCCGGCCTTGCGCAGTTCCGGATCGCTGGCGTGGCCGCCCGAATCGCGGAACGACACGTTGGCGGCGATCTGCACGTGCGCGCCGATGCGGATCTCGCGGCCGACCACGAAGCTCGTGCCGTGGGCGACGTCGGTGTACGCGCCGATCACGAGGCGCGGCCGCGCGACGAAGCTCGCCGCGAAGTTGATCGACACCTTGCCGTCGAAGCGCGCGTAGTCCTCGAGCACGAGCTCGCCGCGGCCGATCACCCACGGCACGTAGATGCCCGCGGTGACGCCGCGGCCGACGCGCGTCGCGTAGGCCTTGAGCAGCGGCTCGGCAATGAACTTGCTGCGCACGAAGAACACCACCGCACGCAGCGCGAGGAACACCCACAGCATCGGCAGCACGACCACGCGCGGCGCTGGCAGCGTGAAATGCACGAGGCGCTTGCGCAGCCCGCGCGCGGCGCGTGCGAGCGGATGCGGCGAACGCGCGGCCCATTGCCGCCACGAGGTGCCGCTCATCGTGCGCCGCGCCGGAAGATCACGATCTCGACCGTCTGGATCAGGATCATGAGGTCGAGCATGAGGTTGTGGTTCTTGACGTAGAAGATGTCGTACTTGAGCTTCTCGGCCGCATCTTCCTCGGTCGCGCCGTACGGGTAGTTCAGCTGCGCCCAGCCGGCGAGCCCCGGCTTCACGCAGTGGCGCAGCTCGTAGTAGCGGATCTTCTGCGCGAGCTCGGCGACGAACTGCGGGCGTTCGGGACGCGGGCCGATCAGGCTCATGTCGCCGCGCAGCACGTTCCACAGCTGCGGCAGCTCGTCGATGCGCACCTTGCGGATGAAGCGACCGACGCGCGTGACGCGGTCGTCACCTGCGGTCGCCCAGCGCGCGACACCGTCCTTCTCGGCATCGGTGCGCATGCTGCGGAACTTGATCAGCGGGAACGTGCGGCCGCGTTCGCCGACGCGTTCCTGGCGGTACAGGATCGGCGCGCCGCGACCCGATTCGAGGCGGATCGCGATCACCGCGCCGAGCATCAGCGGCCACGACAGCAGCAGCACGATGAGCGCGGTGACCACGTCGAACGCACGCTTGCTGAGGCGCCGCAGCGGCGTCGCGTCGAAACCCGCCGAGAACACCAGCCACGAGGGCTCGATGAGGCCGAGCTTGACCTTGCCGAGCTCGCGCTCGAAGAACGTGATGAGGTCGATCACGGCGATGCCGAGCTGGCGGCATTCGAGCAGCTGCTCCATCGGCAGCTGGCCGCGGCGGTCGTCCGGACCGACGACGATCTCGTTGATGCCCATGCGCTGCGCGTACGCCGCCAGCGATTCGCCGACGTCGACGACCTCGTTCTCGGGCACCGCGAGCGTCTCGCCCGGCATCGGCATGAAGCCGACGAGGTTGAAGCCGCGGCGGTCGACGCGACGGCGCATGCGCTGCGTGACCATCGCCGCGCGGCGCCCCGAGCCGATCACGAGCACGCGGCGCTTGAGCGCCTCGACATCGACGAGGCGCATGAACACGGCGCGGAACACGAGCAGCGTCGGGAAACCGATCAGCATCGCGAGACCGAGCACGCCGCGGCCGATGTAGAGCTGCGGGATCACGTAGTACAGCATCGCCACGGCGATCCAGCCGAACACGAAGCCGACCAGCTGGCGTGCGAACATGCCGAACCAGCTCTCGCGCAGACGCGGCTGGTAAAGCCCCAGCGCCGCCATCGCACCGATCAGCACGCCCGCGAACAGCAGCGCGCGCACGAACAGGTACTCCGAGTGCAGCGCGATCGAGCCCGGCTCGTTCCAGTAGCGCACGTGCAGCGCCACGATCATGGTCAGCACGAGCAGTGTGAATTCACAGCCCGCCAGCAGCAGCAGCCAGCGCGCACCTTGTTCACGCAGGAAACGGATCATCCACCCCTCCAGGATCCCGACCGGCCTCGCTTCCGGCGACGCATTCGGATCGGGTTCGCGATATTCGGCGGAACGCATTGACAGCCCCCCGGGGCCCCGTTGATTCTGTGACGCAATTCTCACATTACCGGCGGATCTTGTCGCCCCCATGAACCGTGCCACCGCCTCGACCCGACTGCGGCGCCCGTCCGGGGACAGCCTCCCCACCGCGGGCTCCCCGATCGCAAGCGATGCCACGGGCCATGGGCCATCAAGGTGCCAGTGTGCCCGCGGCCTGCCCCAGGCCTGCCCGCTCGCCGCCATGCCGACCGTTTATCATTCATGTTTCGTGCCGCCGCCGGTCTCCGGTGGTACCCGTCGCCCCTCTCGAGAAAGGAATTCCCATGTGTGGAATCGTCGCCGCCGCCGCGCAGCGTGATGTCGTCCCGATCCTGATCGCCGGCCTGCAGGCGCTCGAGTACCGCGGCTACGACTCCGCCGGCCTGTCGGTCGTGAACGGGGGGGCGCTCGAACGCGCCCGCACGGTCGGCAAGGTGCGCGAACTCGAGGCCCGCCTCGCCGCGCAGCCGCTGGCCGGAACGACCGGCATCGCGCACACGCGCTGGGCGACCCACGGCGTACCGAACGAGGCCAACGCGCACCCTCACCTGTCCGAAGGCTCGGTCGGCGTCGTCCACAACGGCATCATCGAGAACCACGCCGAACTGCGCGAGGAGCTGCGCGGCCTCGGCTACCGCTTCACGTCCGACACCGACACCGAGGTGATCGCCCACCTCGTGCACCACCTCATGCGCGACGGCGTCGGCCTGCGCGAGGCCGTGCAGGCCGCGATCCCGCGCCTGCACGGTGCCTACGCGATCGCCGTGGTCAGCGGCACCGAGCCCGACCGCGTGATCGGCGCGCGCCGCGGCAGCCCGCTGTGCGTCGGCATCGGCATCGGCGAGCACTTCCTCGGCTCCGACGTGCAGGCCCTCATCAAGGTCACTAACCAGTTCGTCTACCTCGACGAAGGCGACCTCGTCGACCTCACGCGCACGACCATGCAGGTCTACGACGAGGCTGGCCAGGCCGTCGAACGCCGCCTGCACACGAGCGAACTCTCGGCCGACGCGGTCGAGCGCGGCGAGTACCGCCACTACATGCTCAAGGAGATCTTCGAGCAGCCGCGTGCGGTCACCGAGACGCTCGAGGGCCGCATCGCCGGCGACCGCATCCTGCCCAACATCTTCGGCGTCGATGCCGACAAGCTTCTCGAGCGCGTGCGCCACGTGCAGATCGTCGCCTGCGGCACGAGCTACCACGCCGGCCTCGTCGCGCGGTACTGGCTCGAAGGCCTCGCCGGCATTCCGTGCAGCATCGAGGTCGCCAGCGAGTACCGCTACCGCAAGGTCGTGGTGCCGAAGGACAGCCTGTTCCTCGCGATCTCGCAGTCGGGCGAGACCGCCGACACGCTCGCCGCGCTGCGCGAGGGCAAGCAGCGCGGCTACCTCGGTTCGTTCGCGATCTGCAACGTTCCGGAATCGAGCCTCGTGCGCGAATCCGACCTCGTGCTCATGACCCGCGCCGGCCCCGAGATCGGCGTCGCCTCGACCAAGGCCTTCACGACCCAGCTCAGCGCGCTCGCCCTGCTCGTGCTCGAACTCGCGCGCCTCAACGGCCTCGCCGAAGAGCGCTACACGCGCCTCGTAAGCGACCTCGCCAGCCTGCCACGCCGCATCGCCGACGCGCTCGAACTCGAGCCGCAGATCGCCGCGCTCGCCGAGCGCTTCGTCAGCAAGAACCACGCGCTGTTCCTCGGCCGCGGCGCGAACTACCCGGTCGCCCTCGAAGGCGCGCTCAAGCTCAAGGAAATCTCCTACATCCACGCCGAGGCCTACCCGGCCGGCGAACTCAAGCACGGCCCGCTCGCACTCGTCGACGAGGACATGCCCGTCATCACGGTCGCGCCGAACAATCAGCTGCTCGAGAAGCTCAAGTCCAACCTCGAGGAAGTCCGCGCCCGCGGCGGCGAACTGTTCGTCTTCGCCGACAACGACGTCGAGATCCGCGACGACGGCGTCCGCGGCGCGGTGATCAAGGTCGACTCCGGCGGCAACCTCATCGCCCCGGCCGTGTTCACCGTGCCGCTGCAGCTGCTCGCCTACCATGTCGCCGTGCTGCGCGGCACCGACGTGGATCAGCCGCGCAATCTGGCGAAGTCGGTGACGGTGGAGTAGGCCAGCTGCGGCACCGTCTCCGTATTCGGAGTGTGATGTGCTACCTGCGACAGGACTGCCGCCTTTCGTTTCTAAGTACACGCCAACATTGAGATGGTCACGCGCTCAAAAACCAAGGAAAAATTATTTGGGGGGTAGCTGATAGCTGCCCCCCCCAGGGTAACAGCCGGCACCCTCGCCGCTGGACCTGAAACAGTGGCTTGTCCAAGCTTTTCTCGCACTGATCGCAGAATTTGCAACTACTTTTGAAAATGCTTCATGCATGTAAGCACCGGCAGGACGCGCAGATGACGATGGAAGACGAAACCATAACTCGGGACTGCAGCTCTGATCGAAGCCGCCGGATTAGAGAGCGCCAGCCCACATAAAGCTGAATGCAGACCTTATCGCTCGCAATTTCCCAACGATCGAATACGTATTAGCAATGGCCAATTTTCGGCACACCTCCGATCTCGGCACCTGCTAGCGTCGCCCTTGATATATCCTTGGTCTCCTCGCAAACCTTCGCGGCAATCAACGCCGAAACTCTGTTCGCTTCTCTTTGCCCGACCCACGAATCTCGCTATCAACACCCTGCACCCAATTGATCCATTCCGGAAAATCCCGTCTGCTCAGCTAAACGCCCCTCCTAAATGGAGTCCGTCTCTAGGTGACAGGGACCAGAAGGCGCCCCTAAGATGCCCGAACAGCAAACTCCACCTGTAGGCGATGTATCCCGCGAAGCAGTTTCTTCACGTCGTGGCTACTTGTACCAGGACTATCAGGCAGCCATGCGGTGGCTCAGAGTGACCGCAAGCGAGCGATTGTACCTCGAGGTCGCCGAAGACTATGTGGCGGCCACGCGAGAGGAGTTAGTCGCAACCCAAGTAAAGGATCTGGCGAAGCGACTAACCCTTAACGACGCCGATGTTAAGCAGGCGCTGCACTCGTTTGTAATGCTCGTCCGAGAAAATCCGAGGCAAAACATTCGATTCGCCTTCCTCACTACCACAGAGGCGGGACGTGAACGTGAGTCTCGTCATCGCGCCGGCGATGAGGGCAGCATCGCATTTTGGCAGTCGATAAATTCTTCTGAACAAATCCCTGCGTTGCGTAAAGCACTCCTCGAGATCGACTTCGACCGCGAGGTGCATGCTTTTATCAATGCACGAGATGACGAAACACTCTGGGATGATCTTGTCAAGAGATTTTGCTGGCTGCTAGGCCAGCCAACCATCGACACCATCGCCGAACAGCTCGAAAAATTGGTTGCCGCGAGACTTTATCGTACGCACCAGATGCCTCATTTCCAAGGCCGGAAACACACTGGGGCAGTATTGTGCGCCGTGCAGAAGGCGTCCCTGCGCAAGCGTGCCGAGCGCTATCTAGATGCGGCAGCGCTCGAGGAATTACTCAGCTCGTTGGCCACACGCACGGTCCCCGCCGACGAGTATGACCGCCTAATTGCGAATTCCGCGATCGCAGAAAATCTGCCCGTCGACATGCTCGACCAGTATCTACACGACGAGCTATTGGTGCTCCGCAAGTGCCGCCGCTTCAGCAGCTACGACTCTCTCGGCGCTTCTCGATCGCTGGCAAGGATAGTGCAATCAGGAGGCATGTACTCCGGCGCATCATCGGCGGTGCGCGCGGAGGTGCTGGCCTGGGCGGCGCGCGTTGTCCTAGACGTCGAGAGACTACTAGCTGAAGACTGGCTGGACGCAGCCACTCATCTTTGCTCGACCAGTGAAGCAGTCGCTCTGACAAACGCCTTCTTGGTTGCCGCCGATGACCTCCCTAGGGCAATGATGTCCTTGAGCGCCCTGAACTCTTCCGCGGCACGCACTGCGCAGTACTTGATTCAACGTCGGCGGTCCGAAGGTGAGGCGGGCGCTCCCGTCGCATTGGCTTGGCTCTCCGAGGCAAATTTCGACTACGCTGACTTGGATGAAGAAGGGCAAGCGGTACTGCTGCTGGATTTGATGTTGACGCAACGATGGGATGACGCCTACCGCCTTGCGGCTATTCTCGATGCACAAGTTATCGTCCATCCGCTGCTCCTGCTCCACGCAGCGCTCGCCCATCTGACGCAGGCCATCCCAGAAGAGCGCAGGCATGAAGTCATCGACATGCCGCCGTTGCTTAACCCGCTCGATTTCCCGCTTGGTATCAAAGTGCTTGAGCTTCAAGCGCGAGAAGCAGCAATGGTCTTCTTCGAGCGGCTGGGTTACATCATCAAGGAGCTAAACCTGTGGGCCGTCGAACCGCACGTTCGCGAGTACGCGCTTTGGCTATCGCTACATGACCATCCGGAACGAGAAGACCCACGTTTCGAACTCGAAGAAAGGCTTAAGGAACCAGCGCAATGGTTGCGCTGGGTGCCGCTCGCGCTCGCATGCAAATTGCCAGTGGACATCCCTGCTGCGCTAGACCGACTTTGGCAACACATCGCGCGAGAGGGCGAGCCTGGCCCTCAAGGCAACCGCGCGTTGCTGGCATTGGTATTGGCCTGCAGCCCAGAGCCCGGCTCCGATCTGTTGCGTCGCGCGAAACCATACCTTTCTAAGCACTTCGACGGCGACATGCTCGTGACTCTTGAGGCTCAGATGGAGATTCGTGCCGGACGTCCCGATGCGGCGAAAGCCAAGCTCGACTGCCTGCCAGACTCAGGGCCCAGTCTGCGGATGAAGCGGCACTTGCTTTCTCTGATCGATGCCGGAAGCGGTGACTTAGTTGCGGTGCGACGTGCGGCTTATGAGTCAAGCCCTAGAGTCTTCGAGCTCGAACAGTTGGTTCTCGCGCTATGTCAAAGCCGTGCATGGGCGGAACTCATACCACATGCGCACGCGTTGTTTACCCAAGTGCCGACCTTGGAGAACGCCGAGCTTTACATCGACGCGTTGAGACGTAATGACGATTGGGGCGCGATCGAAGCCTTCGTCGACGCCAACCCACAGTTGCACGAGCACTCTCCGCTAATCGCGGACGCCCTCACCCAGGTGATGCTGTATCGAGCCGACTGGGCTGCACTACGTGACGTACTAGACAACACCGCGTTGCCCGCTGACGTGGCGCGTCAACGCCGACGAGCAATGTGGTTGCTCTCCCTTCAGTGGAACGAGTTCAACGCAGAGTTCGACGCCGCTCTAAAGGGTGATTTCACGGAAGAGGCCAGCGAGCTACTTGAGCTCGCGGTTGCCGCCGCCATCCTAGGGCGTAAGGCGGATTCTCAGCGTCTGACACAAGCGGCGGTGGCAGCATCGCCAGATGATCCATCCGTCTTGATGAACGCTTACCTGCATTCCGTTAAGGGGATGTGGGAAGGTGAGGAATCCGCGAGTTGGCTAAAGGCCGCTATCGATAGCTCGGATCCCGATGGCCCCGTGCAAGCCAAATCCATGAAGGATCTGGTCGACTTGGCACCCACGTTGCGAGCGCGGGATGATCAAGCTTGGAAGAACCTTCAGAGCGGGCAACTGTGGTTGTCAGCCTACGCCAAGATGCTGAACCTTCAGCTGTCGCAGACTACGATCTGTGCGGCAAACCGTAATACCGGCGAACGTGACGCCCGGCGACGCACGCTCATTCCCGCCTTCAGCGGTGCACGACTGGCCGCGTCACTAGATGGCATTCAAAAGGTTGCGATCGACGCGACCGCCTTGCTTACGCTCGGAAGACTAGGCCTTCTCGACTCTCTGAAATCAGCTTTCGACCACCTTTGGGTGACGCATGACGTTGGCCTCTGGTTGTTCGATGAGTTCGAGAAAGCCACCTTCCACCAGCCGCGACACTTCGAAGACTCTCGGCGAATCATGGGGTACCTCGGACAGGGCAAGCTCAGCATCTGTCCACGACTTCCCGTCGGCGACAAACTCGCCGCGCAAATTGGCGAGGAGTTGACCACGCTACTCCGGCAGGCCGAAGCCGATCGTGCTGACGGCAAAGCGGCCTTCGTCATTCGCTCGTCGCCGGTACACTTGATCGACTCGATGATGGATCGAAACGCCGATCTATCGGCTTTTGCTGCGGTACTGCGTAGCACACGCTGCCTAGCCCAGTCGCTGAAGGCGACCGGAGTTATCGAAACCGAAAAGTTGGAAGCCGCGGAGCTGTATCTTGACCGCGTCGATCACGGCTGGCCGGACGAGGCGCTCATTCCGCTGCCCGAAGCAACGCTCTATGTCGATGAGCTGAGCATCACCTACTTGCAACACGTGGGCATCTTTGAGGATCTCATCCGAACAGGATGCTTCTTGGCTGTCCATGAACAGGTGCGGACGGAAGCCAAGTCGTATGAGGCCGAATACACTTCCGATCAAGCTCTCAGGCAGATCCTAGTTTCCATCTACGACTTCCTAGCTTCCGGCATTGCAAGTGTTAAAATCACTGTGCTTCCTGCGCCGCAACAACGGCGAGGGCGTCCGGATGCGCAAAGTACACTCGGCGTCGATTTGATGGTGCCGGGACTTCCAGTCGACGCGGTTTTGGCTGACGACCGCTTTTTCAATCGATTCTCGCGGCTCGAGCACTCTGACGCACCACCGATCCAAGTCATTACCAGCTTAGACGTAATCGATCATCTCCTGAGCACTGAAGTTATCGATACCAAACGCTGGCGCGCTCTACGCACCAATTTGCGGCGTGCCGGATACTCACTGATCCCAGTGACGCTTGATGAGCTTCGCGAAGCAACCCAGCAGTCGCGCTTAGCCGATAACGGTCAATTGGTAGAGTCTGCGGATCTCCGGGCTATACGAGAGAATGCCAGCTTGGTCCAACTGCGGCAGATACTGCAGGTTCCAGCCGAAATGCCTTGGCTGTTGAGCTTCGTCGAATCGGTGCGCGCGCTGCTTGAGGATGCATGGCTTGGAGATCTGAACGACGAGGACCGCATTTCGGCCCTGACACATTGGGCTCTTGGAATTATCGACATGCGCAACTATGCGCCGAGTTTTCCGGATCCAATGCCGCGCGAGCGTTGGCAGGCGCTCGGCCTCGTTCCGCTGAGCCGATTTCTGATTGCTTGTACGCTCGCCGAGCCTTCCAAAAAGCGGCGCGACTTGCTCGCACATGAGATTTTCGAGGGCATGGAGTGGCGTAACCCGGGCGCCCTAAAGACGTTGCTACGCCTGATCATTAGCGGGTTAACGGCGTTGCGGAAGGAAATGCGGGAGTCCGACGACGTGAACACGACCGCTGCCCTTGCCCAAAGCATCACTCGCTTGGTTAGCGAGCTGCCGAGACCCCTCGAACGGCTCATGCAAAATGACGGTGCACACGCGGCAGCCTTGGGATTAGAGCTCCGTCATGTAATTCGACTGGACATTCCGGAAAAGCCAACTTTTCTCCGAGATGTACTTTGGTCAGCAGCACGTGCCGCGGTTTACGACGGTGGCAGCGCACTTGCGATAGACAACACCGGACAAAAATGGACGCTAACCGCAACAGAGGCCACCGGTTGGGTTCGGGTGCGGGACGACCTTGCCCCCATGGACTTCACCGATGTTGCTTTCATGTCTTCAAATGCTGCAGAACGCACGGCACGCCTGAGGCTTCAGATCGAAAACTCGGGAATCGCCAGCGACGCCGTCCCATCCAGTCTTCACGACTCACTGCGCGAGCGTCCGCTGTCGATCGCGGAGATCGACGCCTTACAAGATTTTTTCGCGCTTCACCCGTTGCCCCTTTTCGATGAGCTGTGCAACGCAACCGCCAGCGGACAAACCAAGCTGAACCGCATAATTCCTGTCTGTTTTGAGTACTACGAGCGCATTGTGGGCAAGTGGCTAGGAGAGCCGTCGATCTCCGAATTCTCTCTGACGATAGGTAGTGAGCCATCCGAAATCACGCTGCAAAATCGGCTTTGGCTGGCCCTACTCCGATGCGGACATAGTTCGACCGGACCGCGCCAGCTGATCGCTGAGGCCAACGTGGCCGAACTCAAAAGCTTCATAGGCAGATTTGCTCAGTCCTTGGACGTATGGTCGCTTACCGGACTTCTGGAGGGCTTGATCGCGCGGCCTGACGCCAAGGTGCAGCTCCATACGGAGATGCTGACGCTGATACGCGCCCTAAGTGCCGCCACGAGTGGGGAGTCCAGTCGCCTGCACCTGACTGCAGTGCTGTTCATGGCGGTGGAAACCCGTATTCGAGCCCATGCACCCAAGGACATTCCGCCATATTGGCGGCGCCTGGCTGCGGTAGCGCATGGCGCGCTGATCGAACGCGTATGTCTAGCCCAGAGCGTCGAATTCGAGGTGATGCGCAAGCGACTGACCGGATTAACTCTCGGCTTTCAAGCCCACGGAATCATCGATATGTGGCGCGAGCCCAAGTGGGCGCCATTCTTACTGACCGACCATCAGCTGCAGCAGGAGCTATGCGGTCGGGTACTCAACGCTTGGTGGGCAGCCCCCAGCAATGACGCGATCGCCGATGACCTTAAGCAAGAGATAGAAGTCATGAATGCGCGTCACGATGCCATCGCTGCAGCGATGCCTGGCCCCACAGAAGGCAACATCGAAGGGAGCACCCCAGATCCAACTTTGATAGCTGGCACTTTGGATCATCTGAGAATGGATGAACTCGAATTCCTGAATCGATGGATGATGGCCGCCTCGATCGCGCTGGCGGAGAACCTGAGCGAAGAAGTGTTGGACACGTTAAATACACAGTTGGTCGAGTCAGGGCTATCCGTATTGTCCGGGACCGCGCCCGCGCTGACTCAAGAGTTGCTTGTTCGCCTGGCATACGTGGCCGCGATGAACCGCAACCGCGCCTTCGCAAAGACGGTGCTTGAACTGACTCGCCGTCTTTTCCTCGAAGCCGATGGTAAGATCGAAAGCTACACGTGCCTTTACTTTGGAGCAGTACTAAGCGCAGCGGAATTCGATCTTGACGCGCAGAAGAATGCGTTGATCGAGTGCGCAAATTTTGCTGCCAACACCTGCAAGGACAGAACTGACGCATTATCTTGCGCACACCTACTGGAAGGATTCGTCGAGGCGGAGTGGTCTCTCGGCCCCGAACTGGTAGGCGCGATGACAGCACTGCGGTGTGTGGCCAACAGCCTAGGTTGACGATGCGCACTGAATCCTTTGCTCGGCTGACATTCCCCGCCTCTGAGTATCACGCGAGTCTGGAGTCCAATCCGTAGCAGGGAGGGAATTGGAAGTGACGAAGTGTCCCTGCGAGGAGCAGATCATCGGATTTCTGTGTGAGACCGCCGAAGGTCACATCTGCTTGAACAGATGCAACCAGCTCCGGCTCACCGGTACCGTCTCGGGGCGGTCGCGCAGGTGGATCGTCGCGGCGTCGTCTTCGCGGACGACGTGAGCGATCGCGCGGAGGTTGACGACGACGGCGCGGTGGACCTGGGCGAACAGCTGCGGATCGAGTTGCGGCAGCAGGTCCTTGAGCGGGGTGCGCACGAGGGCGTCGGCGGGGCGGCCGGCGTCGCGCCAGGCGATGCGCGTGTACTTGGTGTCGGCGCGCAGGTAATCGATGTCCTCGACGGCGATGAGGCGCAGCGTGGTGCCCGACTGCGCGCGCAGCCAGCGCAGCGGTTCCTCGCGCGGCTTCGTCTGGATCAGCTCGGCGAGCTGCGCGAGCAGGGACTCGGCAGGCGCGACCGGTGACGCGACGGCGAGACGTGCCTTGAGGCGCGCGACCGTGTCGGCGAGGCGCGCGGGCTCGACCGGCTTGACGAGGTAGTCGAGCGCGCCTTCGTCGAAGGCCTGCACGGCGTAGCGGTCGAACGCGGTCACGAAGACGACGTGCGCGCGGCGTGCGACATGACGTGCCGCGTCGATGCCGTTGAGGCCGGGCATGTGCACGTCGAGGAAGCAGATGTCGGGCGCGAGCGCATCGAAGCGTTCGATCGCCTCGCGACCGTTGCGCGCCTGCGCGACGATCTCGAGCTCGGGCCACGCGCGCGCGAGCTGCAGCACGAGCGCTTCGCGCAGCAGCGGCTCGTCGTCGGCGACGAGCGCGGTCGGTCGTGCGCTCATGCCTTCACCTCGCGCAACGGCAGGTCGAGTTCGGCGCTCGTGCCGTGCGGGTATTGGCCTTCGATGCGCACGTGCGCGCCGACGCCGAACGCGAGGCGCAGGCGCTCGCGCAGCGTGGCGAGTCCGGTGCCGAGCCCGGCGCGTTCGCTCGCACCGAGGCCGACGCCCGTATCGACGACACGCATGAGGCAGCGCGTACCGACGCGCTCGACATGCACGTCTATGCGACCACCGTCCTCGGCCGGATCGATGCCGTGGCGCACGGCGTTCTCGACGAGGGTCAGCAGCGTCATCGGCGGGCAGGCCTGCGCCTCCATGCCTTCGTCGACGTGCAGCGCGAAGCGCAGGCGGTCCGGCATGCGCAGGTGCATGAGCTCGAGGTAGGCGCGCACGAGGCGCAACTCGTCGCCGAGCGTGGTCGCGCCGTCACCGAGACGCGGCACGCTCGCGCGCAGGTAGGCGGTGAGGCTGTCGAGCACGGCAGGCGCACGCGGCGATCCCGCCGCGACGAGCGCCTGCACGTTGGCCAGCGTGTTGAACAGGAAATGCGGGGCGACCTGCGCCTGCAGCAGGCGCAGGCGCGCATCGAGGGCCTGGCGTTCGAGCTCGCTGCGCGTGAGGTCGAGGGCGAGTTCGTGCTCGCGTGCGAGCGCTTCCTTCTGGCGCACGAGCGCACCGAGCGCGAACCACGGCGCGATGAGCAGGCCGAACACGAGCAGCATGCCGAAGCCCGAGAGCCGGTCCGGCTCCTCCCAGAACGGTGGCGCGCCGGCGGGCGTCGAGACCATGTAGATCGTCACCACGGCCACCGGCATCACCAGCGCGACCGCGACGACCTGCAGCACCCAGCGCGCGATCCAGCGTGGCAGGCGCGCCGGCCACTGCTCGAACACGCCGAACGCGACCATCGCAACGAAGGCGAGCATCGCCACGCGCACGGCGAGGGACCACCAGTCTGACTTCCAGCCGATGCCGAGCAGCAGGCTGATCAGCAGCACGGCGATCGCGACCGCGCGCACGCGGCGCCAGCCGAACATCAGCGCGAGGCCGCGCGGTCGATCGAAGGTGGGCATCACGGGCATGGCGGCGAGCATAGTGCAGCGGCAGGCGGCGCTGCCTGGGTCACAGGCGCGGCCACCACATGATCATGGTCGCGGCACCGATGCCGAGCAGCGTCGCGCCGGTCGCCGCGAGCAGGAATGCACCCATGGCGACCTTGGCCGACTTGCCGCCGGCCTGCGCACGCAGGAAGCCTTCGAGCACGAGCAGCGGCAGCAGCGACTGCGCGAACGACAGCGTGGTCAGGGTCGGCCCCGTGAACGTCTTCGGATCGAAGCCGGCGGGTCCGCCGTTGGCGACGATCCAGGCCATGAGGCCGACGCGGAAGAACCACACGCCGCTGACCACGAGGAACAGGCGCAGCGCCCAGCGCCGATGGGCGTCGATCCGGCGCGCACGTGCATGTCGCCAAGCCATCGCCGCGCAGCCCAGGATCAGCAGCGCATTGATCGTGATGCCGAGGTGCTGCGAGAGGTCGCCGACCGTGCCGCGCACCCACACCAGCACGAGGCCGCCGACGCTGAGTATCACCGCTGCGGCAAGGTAGATGCGGCCGACGATGCGATGGAACGCCGGCCAGCGCCGGCGCAACGGCGGCAGCAACTGCAGTGCGCCGCCGACGAGGATCACCGCCGCGAACGCGAGGTGCAGCACGAGCACGCCGGCGAGGAAGGGTTCGTCGGCAGACGGCGCCTTCGGCAGCACCATGCCCCACTCCTCGAAGCGTCCCGCGAGCGCGGTGCGGCCGTAGAAGCCGACGACGTAGGCCGCGAGCAGCAGCTGGCCGAACAGCGCGAGCCCGAGCCACACCGCGCCGGCGGTGCGCAGGAAGCGTGAGGCCTTGTCTGGTCCGACGGCTCGACCGGCCCGCATGGATCCCGGCGTAGCCACGGCGTGGGCTGGAACGATCGAGGACATGGCGGACTCCGCGGCATCGGTTGTCGTGGAGTCTGTCGAGGCGTGATGCGCGAAGCCTTGGAGCGGCGACGGATGACGTCATCGCGGGGACAGGACGTCGCGGGCGAGGATGGACGGCGCAGCGGCAGGACGTATGCAGGCGGTATCGGAGGGCGTCGATCAGGTCGTGGGCGGCTTTCGCACGGCCACGCGCCCCCTCTCCCCCGGCCCCTCTCCCGCAAGGGGAGAGGGGAGTCAAACGGTTGCGACGACGATGTGTCGGAGGAGATCGATCACGTCGTGGCGGCGTTCATACGGCCACGCGCCCCCCCCTCCCCCGGCCCCTCTCCCGCAAGGGGAGAGGGGAGACGAGCGGTTGCGACGACGATGTGTCGGAGGAGATCGATCACGTCGTGGCGGCGTTCATACGGCCACGCGCCCCCCCCTCCCCCGGCCCCTCTCCCGCAAGGGGAGAGGGGAGACGAGCGGTTGCGACGACGATGTGTCGGAGGAGATCGATCACGTCGTGGCGGCGTTCATACGGCCACGCGCCTCCCCCTCTCCCCCGGCCGCTCTCCCGCGAGGGGAGAGGGGAGTCAAACGGTTGCGACGACGATGTGTCGGAGGAGGTCGATCAGGTCGTGGCGGTGTTCATACGGCCATGCGCCTCGCCCCCTCTCCCCCAGCCTCTCTCCCGCGAGGGGAGAGGGGAGTCGAGCGGGTCATCGTGTTCGTGGAGTTTCGCGTCTCGAGCATGGAGCGCGACGATCGTTCGTGCTGTCTGCGGCTGTCGACGTGGCTTTAGTCTTTTGCAACTCCGCAACTCCGCAACTCCGCCACTGCGCGATCCACCACGCGCCACCACGACAAAGGTTCTCGAAGCACCCATCGACAAACGGACTCCGCGGCTTCGCGATTCCCTGCACCGCTGCCGAGGCGACGGCTCCAAGCCCCTCTCCCCTCGCGGGAGAGGGGTTGGGGAGAGGGGGCGCCGGCATCAAGGCTCGTCAGTATCGAAGGCGCTGCGAGGTGGGTCTTCGGGCAACGCCGATGCTTGGGAGGCGACGCGATAACCGCCCCCTCTCCCCAGCCCCTCCCCCGCGAGGGGAGAGGGGAGAAGAGCGGTCGCGACGGCGATGTGTCGAAGGACGTCGATCAGATCGTGGGTGGCTTTCGCACGGCCACGCGCCCCCTCTCCCCCGGCCCCTCTCCCGCAAGGGGAGAGGGGAGTCGAGCGGATGCTTCGACGCGATGCGGCCGCGCAGACACGCTGCGCGGCCGCAAGCATCGTCCGATCAGCCGCGGCGCATGCGCCTGAGACCCGCGAACGCGAGCAGCATCGCGAGCACGATGAGCGCGAGGCGGGCGTCGACCGGCACGGCGATCGCGTCGCCGGGGCCTTGCGGCTCGACCGGCACGAGCGTGGTGATCGTGTCCGTGTTGTTGTCGAGGTCCGGATCGGGAACGCTCGGCGAGCCGATCGTCGCGGTGTTGGTGATCGTGCCGGCGAAACCGTCGAGCACGGTGTACGTCACGGTGACCGTGCGCGTCTCGCCGACGCCGAGCGCGCCGAGCGTGCACGGGAAGCCTGCCGTGCACGGCGCGGTCGCGGAGACGAACGCGAGACCTGCCGGCAGCGGATCGGCGAGCACGGCGTCGGGCACCGCATCGGGGCCGAGGTTCGACGCGACCAGCGTGTAGGTCACGGTCGCGCCGGCGGTCGCCTGGGCCGGGCCGCTCTTCACGACGCCGAGGTCCGCACTCGGCGTGCCGACCGGCGTGACGACGGTCGTCGCCGTACTGCGGTTGTTCGACGGATCCGCATCGGGCGTAGTACTCGACACCTCGGCGACGTTGACGACGCTGCCCTCTCCGGCCGTGACCGTGAAGGTCGCGCTCAGCGTGGTCGAGGCGCCCGCGGCGAGGGTGCCGAACGTGCACGGGAAGCCGCTCGCACACGGTGCCGTCGCAGAGACGAACACGAGACCGGCAGGCGTCGGATCGGCGAGCACGACACCGGCGGCATCGCTCGGACCGGCGTTCGCGACGACGAGCGTGTAGGTCACGTCGTCGCCGCTCTGCGCCGTCGCGGGGCCGGTCTTGACCACCGACACGTCGGCGATCTCGCTGATCGTGTCGGTGTCGCTCGCGCTGTTGTTGCCGAGGTCGGGATCACCGGGCACGTTCGGCGGCGTGATCATGACCGTGTTGGTCACGCTACCGGTGGTCGCGGTGACGTCGGCCTGCACGGTGAAGGTCAGGGACGAGCCCGCGGGGAACGACGGGATCGCGGTGCCGGCTTCGAACGTTGCGATGGAGAGCCCTGGCGGGCACGTCGCCGCGCCGGTGGTCGGCACGCAGCTGACCGCGGTCTTGGCGAGGCCCGGCGCGACAGGATCGGCGATCGTTGCGCCGTCGGCCGCCGACGGTCCGAGGTTCGAGGCGACGATCGTGTACGTCGTCGTTGCGCCCGGCGCGAGCGTGCTCGTGCCGTTGTCCTTGGTCACGGCGAGATCGGCGACCGGGAAGCCGACCGGCGTCGGAGACGCCGTGTCACCGTTCGCCGTCGACGGCAGCGCCGCGGTGTTCGTCGAGGTGTCGCCGGCGAGCACGCCGGGCGGCGGCACGGGCAGGCCGCCCGGGAACGTGTAGCCCGGATTCGGTCCTGTGCCGAGCACGCTCGCGTAGGCGGTGTTGAGCTGCGGCGAGGTGGGCACGTCGGCGATGGCCGCGTAGGCGACGCGCACGGTCAGCGTGATCGTGCAGGTCGCGCCGGCGACGAGCGTGTCGGTTCCGGCGAGCAGGCCCGTGGTGGCCGTGCCGTCGAACGCGGCGTTCGCGGTGCATGTGCCTGCGGTGACGCTCGGCCCTGCGGCGATCGACAGCGTCGGTGCACCCGTCGCGAAGGTCTGTGCGAGGTTGTCGGTCACCTGCACGTTCGGTGCGGCGACACTGCCGAGATTGCCGACACGCAGCGTGTACGGCACGTCGAACGTCGTCGCCGATACCGGCACGACCGCGCCTGCGGCCTTGACCACATCGATCGTGTTCGCCGTGAACGCGCAGGTCGCGCCGTCGCTCGACTGCGCCGAACTCGCACCGCTGACCGAGACGACCGCGCCGGTCGCAAGATCGACCGTGTAGAAGCCGCCGCTCGCGTTGGCGCTGTTGTCGTAGGCGTAGAACGCGCCGGTCGAGTCGATGAAGACCGAACCGAACGTGGTCGCCGGCAGCGTCGTCGCGATGCGCGAGATCGCGACGCTCGGCGCCGTGCCGGAGGGATTGCTGATCGCGAGACGGTACAGGTACACCGTGGTCGGCTCGCCCGTGCGCACGCCGTACATGACGGTCAGCGACGGCGTGCTCTCGGCCGGATTGACCGCGATGTCGCCGATCTGGAACGCGGTAACACCGGTGTAGCCGGCAGGCGGACTCGCATCGGCGGCGGACGTCACCGCCGTGGCGACCGGCGCAGGCGCAGCGCCCGTGATGCCGGTGATGCGGTACAGCGGACCGGTGCCACCACGTGACGCGAAGTAGTTGCCGGCCGCGTCGATGTCGGCGCCGTCGAACGCGGCCGATGCCGGCAGACCCGAGACGAGGATGCCGTAGCCGGCTGCCGCGCCGTTGAGATCCACCGGGCCCGCCGTATCGAAGCGGTACAGCGCGACCGTCGCATTGGTCGGGTTGCGCAGGCCGTAGATATGGTCGTCGACCGGGTTGTAGCCGACGCCGTTGATCGGCTCGTTCGCGACGAACGTGCCGAGATCGAAGATCGGAACCGACGTGTACGGCGAAGCACTGCGGTCGATGCGGAACAGTGTGGATGCCGCGTTGTTGATGCGGCGGAACTGGTAGAACTCGCCGTCGCAGGCGAACGGCTGTGCCTGGGCGAGCGGTGCGGCGCATGCCGCGGCGAGCGCGAGGGCTGCAGCGTGGCGCGCGAGACGCGAGCTGCGCGCAGGCGCGAGGAAGGCCGAAGCCGGGGCTTCGCTGGAGTCGATCATCGGTGGTGCCACTCCCTGGGTCGTGTCGAGGTCGCGCGGGCGACGACACTCCCCGTGGAGGCCTCGGCCTCCGTGTCGTCCTCGTTTCCCGAGCGGGTGCGACCATGCCCGAATCGCGGCCCCATGTGGCGCGCGCCCGGTCGCTCGACCGTGCATCGTTGCAATTCTTGACGCGATCAGGCCGCGCGCTGCGCCGCGGCCGATGCGGCATCCGCGGCCACCAGTCGACCGGTGATCGATGCGACGAGCGCATCCTGCGAGGCACGCGGCGTGAACGTGTGGTCGGCGCCTTCGAACACGTGCACGCCGATCGCGCCTCGCGCGACGAGCGATTTCACGGCACGCCCACCCTGCTCGAACAGCAGGTCGTGGCCCGGATCGCCTTCGGCGAACAGGAAGTCCACGCGCACGCCGCGCCGCACGAGCGCGCGCAGGTCGCGCGCGAGGTCGTGGCGCATCGGCACGTGCAGCACGCGCAGCACACCGACGCCACGCGCACGCGCGACCATCGCCGCACGCCGCGTGACGACGCGCAGCGCGGCCGCGACATCGACGCGTCCGCGCAGCAACTTTCGCCAGCCCGCCCACGAGCGCAGCGAGGCACCGTAGCGTGCGGCCTCGCCGATCACGCGCGCTGTGGGCAACGGCGGCGGCATGCCGGCGACGGGACGGAACGTGAGCGGGTTGATCGCGATCACGGCGTCCGCGGCCACGCCGTCGATGGCGGCCTGCAACGCGTGGTAGGCGCCGGCACAGACGCCTGCGACGGTGACGCGCGGTGCGCCGTGTTCGCGTGCGAACGCGACCGCAGCCGCGACGTCCTCGATCGCCGCGCCGGCCGGATAGACGGTGCCGAACGGAATGCCGCCTGCGGACGGGCTGTCGCCGAGACCGCGCAGGTCGAGGCGCAGCACGAGCACGCCGTGCGCAGCGAGCGTGCGGGCGAGGCGCACGTGCAGGCGGTTCGGTCCGATGCGCGGCGTCGCACCGGCGTTGAGCAGTACGAGTGCGCCGCGCGGCGTGCCGGCCGGCAGCGTCGCGATACCGAGCGCGCCAGAGGCGAGCCTCACCGACTCTTCGTGCACACCATCGCCGACATCCGCGGCGTCGCCGCTGTCCGATGTGACGGGCATGACGTGGACATCGCGCGACGACATCGTCGAGCGCGCGAACGCGACGACCGTCTCGACGAGCGCCTGCGGCACCGTCGAGCGATGCGGATCGAGCATCATCTCGGCGTAACCATCGAACACGCGCTGCTCGACACGGGCGCCGAGCACACCAAGCTGCACGGGCCAGGCGGTCGAGGCCGGCAGGTCGGCGCGTTCGAGCACGAGCACCTCGGGCGCCGGTGCGGGTGCAGGAAGCGCGACGAGATCGAGGCGCTCGAGCGATGCGTGCGTGGCGGGCGTGATCGCGAAGCCGAGCAGTTCGCCGAGCGGCTCGCCATCGCGCGGCGCGGCGAGCGGCAGGCCGAGTGCGCGCTGCAGCATGCGCGACTCGCGCATGAAGCGCCTGCCCTGCACGACCGGCGCGATCGCGACGAGGCCTGCGATGTCATCACGCTGGCGCGCCGCGAGCACGGCCCAGGCCGCGCCGAGCCGCAGGCCCGCGATCACGAGGCGTGTGGCGCCTTGCTCGCGCGCACGATCGCAGGCCTTGCCGACGCTCGCGATCCAGGCGTCGACGCGTGCGTCGTCGAGATCGTCACCGGCGCTGTCGCCGGTGCCATCGGGATCGACCCGCAACGCGAGCACGCCCGACTCGGCAGCCGCCTCGGCGAGCCGTCGCAGCGTGCGGTGCGCACAGATCGCCTCGTAGCCGAACGGCGGCACGATCACGAGCGCGGTATCGCCCGCGACGGCAGGCCTGTGCAGCCATGCGAACGTCGCGCGCGAATCCGCACCGAGCCACACCGGCTGCGCATCGGGAACCGTGGTGATACTCACGCGAGCGTGAACCGGGTACGCGTACGCGCGTTGAGCGCCGAGGCCACGCCGCGCAACGGTGCTGCCGGATCGACGCCCGCGACGGCGCGCAGCACGATCTCGCGCGACTGCCCCGGCGCGAGATGGAAGCCTTCGTCATGTGGAACGTGACCGGGCACGTCGATCATCACCGACTGCGCGAACGTGCGTGCGGACACGGCGAGCACGATCTCGTCGCCGCGGCGACGCGCCTCGACCGCGAGACCGACGTCGTCACGCACCGCGAACCCCATGCCGTCCGGGAACGCGAACGTGTCCGAGAGCAGCATGTCGTCACGCACGAGCGCGACATGCACGACATCGGCGACCGGAGGGCCGAAGCGGTACGCGTACGCGAGGTCGACGAAGGTGTCGAACAAGGCTGCCGCGGCGAGTTCGATCGATGCATGCGCAGGCACTTCGACGTCGGCGCCGGCACGTCCCGCGACGATGCCGCCGTCGCGATGCAGCGTGACCGCGACGCGTGCACGCAGCGGTTCGGGACGATCGTTGTGTACGTGGATCGCGAGACCGTCGAGTCCTTCGTCGGTGACGGTCACGGCGACCGGTGCGAGCACGCGCCGCAATGCATGCAGGCAGGCTTTGGGACGACCCAGCGCATCGACGAGACCCCAGCCGGCACCGGGCCAGAGATCGTGCAGGAACCAGACGAGCGCGCCCTGGGTGCGCGAGCGCGCACGGCGCCACTCGGCGAACGTGCGCGCCATGACCTCGCCCGTCGCGGCGCGACCGAGCGCGAGGTAGCGCTCGTGGTCGCGCGCGCGCAGCGCCGCGGCATCGACGCCGTACAGCGCCTCGACGTAGTGGTCGCGCACGTCGTCGAAATCCCAGCCGGCGCCGAGGTCGCGCGGCACGCGTGCGGTCCAGCGCGGATCGGGCGCGCGCACGGCACCGCCCGCGGGAAGCGCATCGTCGGCCGGCACATTCGCGAACGCGAGGCACTCGCTCGCGAACGCGGGCGCGCCACGACGCGCATCCTCCAGGCCGCGCCGGTAGGCACCGACGCCGTAATACGAGGTGACGCCGTCGGAAGCCTGCGGGAACGCTCCACCGTGCGTGCTCGAGGGCACGTAGACGTGGCCGCGCGCGATCACCGGAAGCGCGAGGTGTTCGTGGAACAGCGCCGGCGTCCACGCCTCGCGCGGCGCGCCGGACATCGCCGCCTGCTGGGCCACCTCGCTGTTGCCGCAGACGATCGCGACGCTCGGGCGTGCCTGCAGGCGATCGAGCAGCTGGCGCGTCTCGCGGAGCGCGTCCTCGACGCACGCCTCGTCGTCGGGATAGTCCATGTTCGCGAACATGAGGTCCTGCCAGAGCAGGATGCCGTGGCGATCGAGTGCGTCGTGGAAGGCATCGTTCTCGTACACGGTCGCGCCCGACACGCGCAGCATGTTGAAGCCGGCGTCGCGCACACGACGCACGGCCTCGTCGAATGCCTCGTCCGTGGCATCGAGCGTGACCACATCGAGCGGCGTCCAGCATGCGCCGCGGCAGAACACGGACACATCGTTGACGCGCAGCGCGAAGCCGCCATCGCTGCGGTCGACCGCGATCGTGCGGAAACCCGTCGCACCGAGTTCGAGGCGCTCGTCGACGCCGTCGCGCACGGCTTCGACATGCAGGTCGTACAGCGCGGGCTCGCCGTGCGTGTGCGGCCACCAGCGTTCGACGCCGGCGATGCGCGCCTCGCCGCGCCAGGTCGTGCCGTCCGACTGCAGCTCGACCGCGCTGCGATGATCACCTCGTGTCGCGACGAGCGTAGCCTGCGTCGTGCCCGCGGCGAGCGCGAGCGCGACATCGACGATGCCGTCGACATCCTCGAGGCGTGCCTCGACATGGACACCGCCGGCGCGGCCTTCGGCCGGTTCGAGCCAGACCTCGCGCCACGGCCCGACCGCAGGACACGGCGGCGACCATCCCGGCGTGCGCCCGAGCAGGCTCGTGCGGAACGCACGCAGGTTCTGCTCGACCAGCATCGGTACGCGCCAGCGCGGGCGCGGACGTCGCTGCGCGAGTTCCGGCGCGAGTGCACGGCACCGCAGGAGCAGCTCGTGCGTGCCGTCGAGGTCGAGCTCGACCTCGTGGGCGAGGAACATGTTGGCGCTCGACAGCAGCGGCTCGCCATCGAGCCACGCCTCGGCCAGCGTCGCCAGCCCGTCGAAGCCGAGCACGAAGCGTCCGTGCGAGGCGGGCAGGCGCACGCGCCACCATGCGTCGAGCGCATCGAACGCGAGCGGCGTGTCCCACGACCAGCGACCCGCGACGCGCAAGGCGCCTGCAGCGGTGCCGGGTACCTGCGCGGGCAGCCAGTCGAGGGCGCCGATCGCCTCGCGTGGCGTGCCGGCCGGTGCGAGCGCGACCGTCCAGCCGTCGCGCAGCGGCGCGCGGCGTGAGGCGGCGACGGCGCGCCCTGCGCTCACTGCGGCGCGAGCGAATCCACCGCGTCGCGGATCGCGGCGATGCTTTCGAACACGCTGCGCTTGAGCAGGTGGTCGGGGAACTCGATGTCGAACGCGCCCTCGAGCGCGAGCATGACGTTGACACTCGCGTGCGAGGTCATGCCGGCCTGATAGAGGTCGGCGTTCTCGTCGAGCGCGGACGCGTCGGCGTCGAGGCGACCGTACTCGGCGAGGATCGTGCGGATGCGTTGCGTCGTGCTCATGGGGTCGTCGGTGATGTCGGTGGGGAAGCGGCCCAAGTCGCGAGCGCGTCGTGCGCATGCTGCCATGCGTCGATCCACGTCGCGAACAAGGCCTCGGTGTCGGGCGTGCGTTTCGCGTTGACCGCACGCGCGGCCTTGAGGATGAAGGCCTGCGCGCCGGTCGAGAGGATCTCGAACGCGTCCGCGGCGGTGGCGAGGTGCATGCCGGCATGCGCGTCCGCCGCGTGCCCGTGCAGCCAGCGCAGGTGCATCGCGGCGAGCTCGGCGGACGACCCGAGCTGGCGCAGCGTCGCGAACGCCCAGGCATGGTAATGCTCGAGCCCGCGCGCCTGCAGGTCGGGAAGCTCGCGGCTGAAGCGCGCGGTGAAGCGCGCGACCGGATTCGTCGCCGGCATGCGCGCGACGTGGCGCACGAGCATGCCCGCGGCCTGCATCGCGAGCGTCGCCGCATCGGCGTCGCGCAGGCGGTCGATGCGCACGAGTTCGGCGTACAGCGGCAGCGCGCCGGGTTCGTCGCGCGTCCGGAACGTGTTCTCGAAATCCTCGCCGTCGAGCTCGAAGTAGCCGGCGTTGTGGAAGTAGCCGAGGCGGCGCGCCTCGGTGTCGACGTCGGCGATCACGATCGTCGTCTTGACGTGGTTCCTGCGGTAGTCGGTGCCCGAGGTGTCGGGCAGCCACCACGCATCGGCTTCGGTCGCGATGAGCTTCCCCGCGCCGAGTTGCTCGATCGCGTGGTCGAGCAGCGGTCGCCAGCACGTCATCTCGCCGACTTCGACGCCGTACAGGCGCTGCAGGTCGTCGTGCGAAGGCTTGTAGAACGACCACTGGTCGCCCTCGAAGTCGATCGCGATCGTGCCGCCGAGCATCGCGAGCGGTTCGCGGCCGAGCGCGTGCAGCAGCTCGATGCAGACGTCGACGTAGCAGTTCTTCTCGAGCCAGACGCTCGGCGGCTGGTGCGTCGCGTGACGCACGTGACGGCTCGCGTCGATCTCGAGGGCGCGTACGCGCATCAGGGCCACAGCACGTCGCGGACCGCCACGGGCCATTGCGTGGGGTCGAAGCCGTGGGCCTGGAACAAGGCCATCGCGATGCGCTCGAGGCCGAAGCCGAGGCAGGCCGTGTTGGCGATCGCGCCGTCGGCCGCGTGGATGCCGAACACGGTCGCGAACTTGTCCTGGTGCCAGTTGAACGAGCAGATCGCGGTCGGCGCGGCTTCCGAGATCACCGGCACGAGCACTTCGAACTTGAGCTGCTGCTCGCGCTGGTTGACCGCGAGCAGGCGGCCGCCCTTGCCGAAGAACGGATCGTTGGCGATGTCGGAGCGCACCGGCAGCTCGAGCGCACGCAGCAGGCCGAGCGCGCGCTCGAGCCAGTCGTTGCGCCAGGCCACGACCTGGTCGGGCGTGCCCGCGCGGATGTACTCGCGCATGCGGAACGACTGCAGGCGCGTCGGTTCGTCGGAAGGCTCGTGGCGGAACACCCAGCCGAGCGAGGTCGCGAGTCGCCCTTCGGGTGGCAGCGTGCCCGCGAACGTCGGGTACACCGGGTAGCAGACCGCCGGCGTGAGCATCACGTCGGTCATGCCGAGGCGGTCGCTCCACGGCTCGCCGGCATGGATGCAGGCGCACAGCGCGCGCGCCTCGAGTTCGCTGCCGAAGAAGCTGTGCACGGCGCCGGCGAGCTGCGGGAAGCTCTCCATGTAGCCGGTGCGCTCGACCAGCGCGCGCGGCAGCGTCGGCGGGAAGTGCACCTCCTCGGCGCCGTCGTCCTGCGCGAGGCGGCGCACGGCGGCGTCGAACGCGGTGACGACGCCCTCGAACACCGCGCTGCGGCCGATCACGCCGCGCACGCCGCTCGGCACGATCAGGCCGTGCCGGCGCAGGCCTTCGGCGAATGCCGAAGCGTCGTACGCGGTCGCGGGCATGGTCAATCGTCCTTGTAGACGAGCAGCATCGAAGCGTTCTTCGCGGCGATGCGTTCGTTGGAGATCATGAGCGAGGCCGACAGCGTGTCGCGATAGTGGCGACCGACGCTGAAAGGCGTGTCGTTGCGGAAACCGAGGATGCCGATCACCTGCAGCGCCTCGTGGACGAGCTGCGGCGCCTTCTCCGAGCACGCCATCTTGAGCTCGTTCATGCGCAGCGCCCAGCCGATCGACGTGAGCTGGTCGTGTTGTGCCGCCATCGGCGTCGCGGCGATCTCGTCGAACGCGCGCGCGCAGCCCTCCCAGTGGTGGCGCATCGCCTGCAGCTGGGCGTGGGCGCGTGCGAGACGCGGTGCGCCGGCCGGCACCACGCCGGGCTTGCGGCGTGCCTCCCCGCGCACGAAACGCGCGGCACGGTCGAGTGCATCGGCGGCGATGCCCCACCACAGCGCCGACCACAGGATGTGCGAGTACGGCACCATCGTCAGCGCCGAGGCATCGCCGAACGCACCGGGCACGATCTGCGCGGCGCTGCCGCTGCCCTTGAACTTCGCACCCGGACTGCAGGTGCCGCGCATGCCGAGCGTGTCCCACTGGCCGACTTCGGCGAGCGTGTACTGGCCCTTGGTGAACAGCACGAGCACCTGATCGCCCGACGCCGCATCGGCGGCGCGGCGGCAGGTGACGAGCTGCGCATCGGCGTGCTCGCCGTAGGAAATCGTCGTCGCGTCCTTGGCGAGTGTCATCGCGTCGCCGTCGACCTCGACTGCGCAGACGCTCGTGCGGGTGTCTCCGAAGGTGCCGTTCTCGGAGGTGATCGAGGCGACGAGCTGCTGGCGACCGACGAGATCGTCGCGAAGGAACGCGTCGAAATACGGTGTACCGGCGCCATGGCGTGCGAGGCAGGCCACCTGGATGTGATGCATCGCGAGGATCATGCCCGAGGCCGAGCACCCCCTCGCGAGGGCCGCACACTGGCGACCGAGCTCGGTCATGCCGGCACCGGCACCGCCGTGACTCGCCGGCACTGCGGCCGACAGCAGGCCGGCCGCGCGCAGCGCGTCGATGGATTCGATCGGAAAGCGGGCCCGAGCGTCGACGTCGGCCGCGTGCGGTGCCGCGATGTCGCGCGCGATCGCCTCGGTGGACGCGACGAGCGCGCCCGACGCCGCACCCGGATGGTCGTTCATGGGAAGCCTGCCTCGCAGTGCTCGCGGCGTCGGATCGGTGGGGGTGCGGTTGTGTTGCGAATCATCCTCGATTCGTGAACGACGATCCAGAGCCCGCGAGAGCTCAGGCACCGGGCAGGTCGCCGGCCATGCGCACGAGTTCCTCGACGACCTGGGCGCGTTCGTCCGCGGTCATCGAACAGAGCTCGAACACCTCGCAGAAGAACAGGCCATCGAGCGCGAGCGACACGGCAGCGGCCCGCGGAAACGCGACGCCGGCCTTGCGCAACTCCTCGAAATGGCGGCGTTCGTAGTGGCGCGGGCGTTCGAGCAGCGCCGGGAAATTCGCGGCCGCGGCGAGGAACGATCGCGCTGCCGCCGGCTCGTGCGCCTCGTCCTTCGCACATTCGATCTGCGCCTCGATGTAGGCGCGCAGGTAGCCCGCGGGCGTGTGGGGATGTCGGGTGCGCGCCTCGGCGAGGACGGCCTCGTGCATGTCGAGGTGGTGGTCGACCATGCCCTTGAGCAGCGCTTCCTTGCTCGCGAAGTGGTAGAGCAGCCCCCCCTTGCTGACACCTGCGGCGGCGGCCACCGCGTCGAGGGTCAGGTTCGCCGCACCGACGTCGCGGATGACCTGTTCGGCGGCCTCGAGGATGCGGTGGCGGGCACTGGGGCGGGCTTTGGCGGACATGGGGTCGAGGGTTGACGAGGTCGGAGCGATTATAGACTATACCGTCCGGACGGTTTAGACGACGACGCCGCGATGAACGCACGTACCCGCAGCACCACGCTGATTCCCCTGCCCTTGCCGCGCACACCGGCGATCAACGCCGAAGGCGTCGCCTCCGACTTCGCGGCCGCCGCCTGGATCCAGGAGTTCGTGGACCTGAGCCAGCAGGCGATCGCCGAAGTCGACGACGAGGACATGCGTCGCCACTACGAGGACGAACTGCTGCGCCGCGTGCCGTACCTGCGCGCTGCGGGCGTGTTCGAGGTGTTCCAGGTCGCCCATCCGGCCCTGCGCGCGATGATCGAGGACCACGCGCGCGGCTGAAGCGTCGGGGTCCCGCCCCCGGCACGCGCGGCCGTCCATCCACCACAACGCCCACCCGCACATCGAGGCCCGCAGCCCGCGCGTACAATGCGCGCCCCACCGCTGCCGGAACGCCGCCCGTGCGCATCTGCGTCTACTGCGCCTCCAGCCAGGAGTGCGATCCGCTCCATCACGATACCGCCCGGCGTGTCGGCCAGCTGCTCGCCGAGGCTGGCTGCACGGTCGTCTACGGCGGCGGCTCGGCCGGATCGATGGGCGCGGTCGCGGACGGTGCGCTCGCCGCGGGCGGCGAAGTCGTCGGCATCCTGCCGCGCTTCATGGCCGACCTCGAATGGGGCCATCCGGGCCTCACGCGGCTCGAACTCGTCGAGGACATGCGCGAGCGCAAGCATCGCCTGCTGACCGGATCCGACGCGGTCATCGCGCTGCCGGGCGGCTGCGGCACGCTCGAAGAGCTGTTCGAGGCGATCACGCTCAAGCGGCTCGGGCTGTACTTCAACCCGATCCTGCTGCTCGACACGCAGGGCTTCTATCGCCCGCTGCAGACCTTCATGGAACAGGTCATCGACCAGCGCTTCATGAATACCGAACACCTCGCGATGTGGCAGCTCGTCGACCAGCCCGAGCAGCTGCTGCCGACGATCCGCGCGACGCCGCGCTGGCGCGAGGACGCGCGCGAGATCGCGGTGGTGAGGCGCTGATCGGCGCGGGGTGATGCGCGGGCTGGTGTTGCGCTCGCATCACGTCGAGACCACAAAAGCATCACCCCCTCGGCAGAGTTACCCGTGACCGGGCTCCACCGTTTCCGATGACGGCTCAGCAGTTCAAAGCGCCGTGATCCGCGAAGACACCGCGCGTGAGAGAAAACAACGTCGCGTGAGAGAACAACGTCGCATGAGAGAAACAACGTCGCCCCGGCGCAGGCCGGGGCCCAGCGCCTCACGTCACGCGGTCCGGTGGTGGATCCCCGATTCGCGAAGCGTGCGTCCGCATGGTGTGCGGGGCCGTCGAAGTATGACGGGTCGGCACACGGCGGGTCGGCACTCACAGCTCGTCATCCCGGCGGCTCTCAACAGCCGCATGGCTGGTCAAGCCGGGATCCCCTCAAGCGTCCGTTTCGTCGCTGGGATCGGGCTCGAGACGCATTCGAGAGATATTGAGATCCCTCCCATGCCACCGTCGCCGAGCATCGTGCGACGCCCAAGGGGATCCCGGCCTTCGCCGGGATGACGGTATCCATTCTTCACGGGGTATCGTGATCAACGAACCTGCATCTCGAGCGTCTCATCCGAATGCCGGCGACGCCCGACACGAAGGCGCTGGGCCCCGGCCTGCGCCGGAGCGACGTGTCGTGTGGATGGGCGCCCATCGCGGCTGGGACGTACACGGCGGGTCATGTGGCCCCGAGCATGAACTTGCGACGGCGCAGGCAAGACAGCCTCCAAACGGGATCCCGCCCGGGAACGCGCTCAATCGAAATCGCGCGACGTACCGGTGAGTTCGCGCACGCCGCTGTCGCCGTCGCCGAAGCCGTCGCCGTCGGACTCCGCTTCGGCGGCCGGTGCGCTGCCGTCGCCATCGTTGCGCGCACTGCGGTCGGCGGCCTTGTCCCAGCGCGACTTGATCGGATTGACCGCTTCGGCCGCGTCGACGCCGAGCAGCAGGCTGGCGCGGCGATCCTCGGGCAGGTCGGTCCAGTGGCAGTCGTCGATCGCACCGGCCATCGCGTAGAGCAGGTTGAGGCTCGGGCGGAAACCCGCGCGCTTGACCTTCATGAACGCCTCGACCGGGCCGACGCGTACGAGGTCCTCGTGCGTGCGCACGCCGACCTGGCGCAACCACGCGGCCGATTTCGGACCGACGTTGCGGATCTTCACATCACGACTCATGCGCTGGTCTCCCCATGCGGTGCCGCGGCGAGCGCGTCGAGGAACACGCGGCAGAGTGCTTCCATGCCGGCGCGGTCATCCTCGTCGAAACGCGCGGGCAGCGGGCTGTCGACGTCCCACACGCCGACGAGGCGATCGCCGGCCACGAGCGGCACGACGATCTCCGAACGCGAGGCTGCGTCACAGGCGATGTGACCCGGAAACGCGTGCACGTCGGCCACGAGCTGCGTCTCGCGCGTGGCCGCGGCAGTGCCGCAGACACCCTTGCCGATCGCGATGCGCACGCAGGCGGGCTTGCCCTGGAACGGGCCGACGACGAGCTCGCGGCCATCGAAGAAATAGAACCCGCACCAGTTGATGTCGGGCAACGCATGCCACGCGAGTGCGGCGAAGTTGGCCGCATTGGCGATGCGGTCCGGTTCGCCATGCAACAGGCCGCGTGCCTGGTCGGCGAGCTCGGCGTAGAAGCCGGCCTTGTCGGCGGCGGTGATCGGGGCGGCGTCGAACGACATCGGCGGCACGGCACGGGACGGAAACGCGGATTCTACCCGCCAATCGCCGGGATGGACGACTGCGTCACCGTTTGGCGGCCGCTTCCGCGTCCACGATCGGGGTTCCGTGCCGCTCCACGAGGAACCCCTGATGCCGCATCCCGTCACGTCACGTCCACGCCTGCTGCTCGCCGCGGGCATCGCGCTCGCCCTCGGACTGCCCGCTCTTCCCGTTACCTCCCACGCCGCGGGCGCCAGTGAAGCACGCGCCGCCGCACGCCACGCCCTGCGGATGGAGAACCGCCGCCAGCGCAACGCCGGCATCGCCATCGCCGCGACGCAACGCGCCGGCGGAACCCGCGCGACCCTGCCCGTGACCAGCTGCGCCGACGACGGCGGCGCCGGCACGCTGCGCAGCGTGCTCTACGCCGCGAACGAGGGCGACACGGTCGACCTCTCCGCACTGACCTGCGGCACGATCACGCTGACCCAGGGCGAGATCGACATCAGCGTGCTCGGCGACGACCAGGTCAACGACATCACGATCGTCGGCCCGGGCCGCGACCTGCTGACCATCGACGCCAACAACGACCGCTTCATCTACCACGGCGATTTTCAGACCGGTCTCGCCCAGCTGCGCATCCGCGACCTCACGATCGCCAACGGCCTCTACACGCACGGCCTCGCGAGCTGCATCGACACCTCGGGCGATGCCGAACTCACGCGCGTGACGATCACCGGCTGCCGCGCGAGCGGCGGTTCGCCGCTGACCTTCGGCGGCGCCGTGAGCGTGTCGGGCGACCTCACGATGGTCGACAGCACGATCACGGGTTCGTCGAGCACGGCCGCCGGCAACGCGGTCGCGATCGGCGGCGGCGCCTACGTCTCGGGCGACCTCAGCCTCGTCGACAGCACGATCTCGGGCAACAGCGTCACCGCGGTCACCGCCGGTGACGGCGAGTACTACCTGACGGCCGGCGGCGGCGCCTACGTGCGCGGTGCGCTCACGGCACGCAACAGCACGGTCAGCGGCAACACGATCAACGCGACCGGCACCTCCCAGGACGGCATCGGCGCGGGAATCTACGTACGCGCCGAAACCGACATCGAAGGCACCACGTTCGACAACAACACGGCCGACGGCGCCGGTGGCGGCCTCTACAAGGACGTCTACAGCGTATTCGGCGATCCGGGCACGCTGCTCGAGGTGCGCAACAGCACGTTCTCGGGCAACACGGCGCTGCGCGGCGCCGGCCTCGTCGCGAAGCGACCGACCACGCTCGCCAACAGCACGATCGCGTTCAACACCGGAGCCGAAGGTGCAGGCGGCGCGCTGTTCACGGGCGACATGGCCACCACGCTCGACCTGCAGAGCGTGATCATCGCGTCCAACAGCGCCGGCAGCGGCGCGACGCTCCCCACCGACCTTTCCGCCACGGGCCCGCTCGCCGTGACCGGCGCGAACAACCTCGTCATGAACGCCGGCACGCTCGCGCTGCCGGCCGGCACGCTCACGGCCGACCCGCAGCTCGCGCCGCTCGCCGACAACGGTGGCCGCACGCGCACGCACGCGATCGAGGAAGACAGCGTCGCGTTCGATGCCGGCAACAATGCGGCCGCGCTCGCCACCGACCAGCGCGGCAGCACGCGTGTGGTCGGCGCGGCCGCCGACATCGGCGCATTCGAGTGGGTGAGCGACGTGATCTTCGCCGACGGCTTCGATCCGGCCGCCGCGACCGTCACCTACCAGTACGACGACGGCGACGGCGACACCAACCAGGGTCCGCCGTCGTCGTTCAGTCCCGACATGCTGTGGGGCAACTACTACACGACGCAGCCCGGCGGCACGGTCATCACGCGCATCGAGGTCGCGTTCGGCCCGACGTTCCCGTCGCTCGCGAACGGCCCGGTGACGTTCTGGCTGCTCGACGATCCCGATGCCGACGGCGATCCGCGCAACGCGATCCTGCTGACCAGCGTGCAGGGCACGCCGGACGTGTTCAACGACACGTTCTTCAGCGTGACGATCCCGCCGACCGCGGTCAGCGGCGCGTTCTTCGTCGGCGCGAGCGCCAAGCTCGCCGGAGGCGTCGACAGACCGGCGCGCGTCGACCGCGATGCGCCGGGAACGAACTCGTGGTTCTTCTACGCGCCCGAGATCGCCGACGTGATCGACGATCTCAACTCGGCGCCGTTCGGGTCGCAGAACACGAGCCCGACCGTGCCGCTGCCCGGCGCGTTCATGGTGCGCGCGATCGGCACGGTGCCCTGAGGCATCGCACGCCGGCACGCCGCTCCCGCGGTGGCGTGCCGGCGTGGACATGACCGCGGCCGCGCGGCGCCCGCATAATCGGCGCCTCGCCGACACGACGCGCCCGATGCCGCACACGTCCCCCGTTCCCCTCGAAGCCCGCGTGCGCGGCGAAGACGGTTTCCGCAACCGCGGCGCCGAGGTCACGCGCATGGAGGCGTTCCTCGATGCGGCGTTCGCGTTCGCGGTGACGCTCATGGTGATCTCGATCGACGAGATCCCGAAGAGCCGCGAAGAGCTCATGGCCGCGCTCAAGTCGGTGCCCGCGTTCGGCGCGAGCTTCCTGCTCATCGCGCTGTTCTGGCGCGGCCATGCCGACTGGAGCCGCCGCTACGGCATCAACGACCGCGCAAGCCAGCGCCACGGCCTGCTGCTCGTGTTCCTCGTGCTGGTCTTCATCTACCCGCTGCGCATGGTGTTCGGCGCGTTCTTCGACTGGGCCACCGGTGGCTGGCTGCCGGCCAACCTGAGCATGGGCTCGGCCGACGATGTGCGCTTCCTGTTCGTGGTGTTCGCGATCGCGTTCGGCTCGATGGGTGGCGTGCTGCTGATGCTGCACGTGCACGCCTGGCGCGTGCGCGGCACGCTCGCACTCGACGCACTCGAGACCGTGCTCACGCGACTCGCCGTCGTGCGCTGGTCGATGATCCCGCTGTTCGCGCTCGTCTCGCTCGCCCTCGCGACCTGGATGCCGGTGATCCCGGGCCACTCGTGGACGTTCGCACTGCCCGGCTGCGTGTTTTTCGGCCTGCACATCACCCAGGTCGCGCTGCGCCTGCGCGAGAACCGCCTCGTCGCGCAACTCGCACCAGAGGTCGCACGATGAAGCCGCTGTTCGTCACCGGCACCGACACCGGCATCGGCAAGACCCACGTGTCCTGCCGCCTCGTCTCGACGTTGCGCCGCGAAGGCCTCGACGCGGTCGGCATGAAGCCCATCGCGAGCGGTTGCCGCGCGACGCCGGAAGGCCTGCGCAACGAGGATGCGGAAGCGCTGATCGCGGCCTCACGCTGGACCGGCGCCTACGAGACCATCAATCCGCTCGCGTTCGCCGATCCGATCGCGCCGCACATCGCCGCGTCCGATGTCGGCGTCGCGATCACGCTCGCACCGATCGGTGCGGCCTATGCGCTGCTCGCCGCCGCGCGCGCACCGGTCGTCGTCGAAGGCGTCGGCGGCTGGCTCGCACCGTTGTCCGACACGCTCATGCAGGCGGATCTCGTACGCGCGTTCGGGCTCGACGTGGTGCTCGTCGTCGGCATGCGCCTGGGCTGCCTCAACCACGCGCTGCTGACCGCACGCGCGATCGTCGAGGACGGCTGCCGACTCGCGGGATGGATCGCGAACTGTGTCGACGCCGACATGCCGCGCTTCGACGAGAACCTCGCCACGCTGCGTGCACGCCTCGCCGCGCCTCTGCTCGGCGTCGTCGCGCACGGCGACGAAGCACCCGACACGCTCGACCTCGCGCCGCTGCGACGCTGAACCCGCGCTGCGCGTCCGTCGTCTGACCGCGACCTGACCATGCATCGGCGCGCGTGGTCTCGCCATGCGTCTCGCGCACTAGACTCCGTGCACCCCGCAAGGAGACACGCATGGCCCAGCGCTTCTACATCTCGATCGACGACCTGACCCGCGCACGCGGCGAGCACGCGTCGCTCTCGTTCACGGGCGACTCGCCCGCTTCGCTCGCGGCGGCGCTGCAGGCCGCACTGCGCGAGCCCGCGCTGTGGCAGCGCTGGCGCGACCTCCAGGACGATCCCGACGAGGTCGACCCGTCGACCGGCGCAACCGATCCGTCCGCGAGCGTGACCGGCGAACTCGTCGACTCGCGTGGCGAACTCGTCGTGACGACCTCGCTGCCGCACGCGATCGTCAAGCACCGCCTCGACCTGCTCGCGGGCCGCTCGTGGACACTGCGCGACGTCAAGGGCGCGTGACGTCGACCGCGACGCGCGCGCCCTTCGGTGCGCGCGTCGCGAGCCATACACCGACCGCGGCACAGGCGAAACCGGCCAGCTTCAGTGCCGTGAGATGTTCGCCGAGCACGACATGCCCCATCACCGCGGTGACCGCGGGCATGAGGAAGAACAGCGACGCGACCGCGCTGGCGGCGCCGCGCCGGATCAGCACGAACAGCAGCGCGAAGCCGCCCACCGAATTGACGATCACGAGCCACGCGAGCGGCACGAAGAACGCGCGTGACGCCTCGAAATGGAAATGCTCGAGCGCGAGCGCGAACGGCAGCAGCACGAGCGTCGCGGCGAGGTTCTGCGTGGCGAGGCCGACACGCAGGTCGATCGTCGAGGCGTGACGCTTCTGGTACAGCGTGCCCGCGCTGATGCCGACGAGGCCCGCGAGCAGCGCGATCCAGGCCGGCCACGGCGTCGCACCGTCGATGCGGTCGGCGACCACGAGCAGCACGCCGCCGAAGCCGATCGCGAGGCCGAGCCATTGCCGCGCGGCGAGGCGCTCGCTGCCCGCGGCGACCGCGATCACCGCGACGAGCAGCGGCATCGCGCCGATCACGAGCGCGGCGACGCCGGCCGTCGCGCCCCAGCGCAGGCCGAGGTAGACGCCGCCGAACTGCAGCGCGAGCGTGAGCACGCCGACCACCGCGCTGTGCACGAGTGCACGCCAAGGGCCCAAGGCCACGCGCGCACCGACGGCCAGCCCGCCGAACACGAGCGCCGACAACGCGAAGCGCCAGACCAGCGCCGTGAACGCGCCCGCATGCGTCACCGCGAGCTTGCCGGCGAGGTAACCCGTGCACCACACCAGCACGAACGAAAGGCCCGTCGCCGACAGGGCCGGATTCGGGGCGGGCACGGCATCACGGCTCACGGGGAACGATCCTGACCGGCGCACGACGCGCCATCCCGCACCGTAGCGCGCCCCCCAGCGCTCGGCCATCCGCCGATGGTCGAGCCCCCGGGACTTCCTTCCCGGGCGGCGCAGTCCCGAGTCGCCTACGATGGTGGTTTGACCATGCTCCGGGGAGCCCCATGATCTCGATGCGTCCGTTGTCCGCCGCGCTGCTCGCGGCCCTGTTCGTGCCGTCGCTGGCGCTCGCCGCAGACAAGAAGAAGGACGAGGCGCCCAAGTGGGACGTCGAGACCGCCCACGGCAAGAACGCCAAGACCGTACGCTTCTCGGTCGAGGAAGGCACCTGGATGGATCTCGACGTCAGCCCCGACGGCAAGACGATCGCGTTCAGCCTGCTCGGCGATCTCTACGTGCTGCCGATCGAGGGCGGCATCGCCAAGCGCGTGACGCGCGGCGCGTCGTGGGACGTGCAGCCGCGCTTCTCGCCCGACGGCCGCGAGCTCGCCTTCACCTCCGACCGCGGTGGCGGCAATAACGTGTGGCGCGTGCCGGTCGGTGGCGGTACCGCGACCCAGGTCTCGAAGGAAGACTTCCGCCTGCTCAACAACCCGTCGTGGACGCCGGACGGCCAGTACCTCGTCGCGCGCAAGCATTTCACCGGGCAGCGCTCGCTCGGCGCCGGCGAACTCTGGATGTACCACCGCAGCGGCGGCAACGGACTGCAGCTGACCAAGCAGAAGAACGACCAGCAGGATCTCGGCGAACCGGCCGTGAGCAAGGACGGCCGCTACGTCTACTACTCCGAGGACGTCACCCCGGGTCCGTTCTTCCAGTACAACAAGAACCCGCACGACACGATCTACGCGATCAAGCGCCTCGACCGCGAGACCGGCGAGACCGAAACCGTCGTCGGCACGCCCGGCGGCGCGGTGCGCCCGCAGCCCTCGCCTGACGGCAAGTCGCTCGCCTTCGTCAAGCGCGTGCGCGAGAAGAGCGTGCTCGAAGTGCAGGATCTCGACAGCGGCAAGGTGCGCCCGCTGTGGGACGGCCTCTCGCACGACCTCCAGGAAGCCTGGGCGATCTTCGGACCGTACGCGAACTTCGCGTGGACGCCCGATTCGAAGCACATCGTGATCTGGGCCAAGGGCAAGCTGTGGCGCGTCGATGCCGCGACCGGCGCACCGACCGCGATCGCGTTCAAGGCCGACGTCGAGCAGACGCTCGCGCAGCCGCTGCGTTTCGAGCAGTCGATCGAAAAGGGCACGTTCGAGCCGAAGATGATCCGCGACGTCGCCACGAGCCCGGACGGCCGCACGCTCGTGTTCCACGCGCTCGGCCACCTCTACACGAAGGCCTTGCCGAACGGTGCACCGCAGCGCCTGACCAGCGATGCCTCGCGCTTCGAATACCAGCCCTCCTTCAGCGCCGACGGCCGCAAGCTGCTCTACACGACGTGGTCGGATGCCGGCCAGGGCGCGATCGTCGAGCGTGACCTCGCCAGCGGCCAGGTGCGCACGCTGACCACGAAGCCGGGCTTCTACTACGGCCCGAAGTACTCGCGTGACGGCGCACGCGTCGTCTACGCCAAGACCTCGGGATCGTCGCTGACCGGCAACCTCAACGCGGGCGAGGAAGGCATCTACGTGATGCCCGCGAGCGGCGGCGACGCACGACGCGTGGCCAAGTCCGGCGGCGAACCGCAGTTCACCGCCGACGGCAAGCGCGTCACGTTCCTGACCGGCGGCGGCCTCAAGAAGAAGCTGCAGAGCGTGTCGATCGACGGCAGCGAGCCGCGCGACGTGTTCGACCTCAAGTACGTCGATTTCGTCAGCATCAGCCCGGACGGCAAGTGGGTCGCCTTCACCGAGCTGTTCAACGCCTACGTCGCACCGATGCCGCAGACCGGCGGCAGCATCGAGCTGTCGAAGGATTCCAAGGCGATCCCGGTCACTGCGATCAGCAAGGACGTCGGCTCGTACCTGCACTGGGCCGCCGATGCCGCATCGGTGCACTGGATGGTCGGCCGCGAATACCACTCGCGCGACATCAAGGACAGCTTCGCGTTCGTGCCCGGCGCGCCGAAGGAACTGCCCAAGCCCGGCAGCGACAAGGGCATCGACGTGGGCCTCACCGCGAAGGTCGATGCGCCCGACGGCGTGTTCGCATTCACCGGCGCGCGCCTCGTCACGATGCGCGACGCCGACAAGGCGCAGGAAGTCATCGACAACGGCGTCGTCGTCGTGCGCGGCGACACGATCCAGGCGATCGGCGCGCGCGGCAGCGTGGCGATCCCCGACGGCGCGACCGTCATCGACGCCGCCGGCAAGACCATCGTGCCGGGCTACGTCGACGTGCACGCGCACGTGAACCACTTCAACAGCGGTGTGGTTCCTCAGCAGAACTGGGCGTACTACACCAACCTCGCGTTCGGCATCACGACCACGCACGATCCGTCGGCGACCACCGAGACCGTGTTCTCGCAGTCCGAACTCGTGAAGTCCGGTGCGATGGTCGGCCCGCGCATCTACTCCACCGGCACGATCCTCTACGGCGCCGACGGCGACTTCAAGGCCGTGGTCAACTCGATCGACGACGCGCGCGCGCACCTGCGCCGCATGAAGGCGAACGGCGCCTTCAGCGTGAAGAGCTACAACCAGCCGCGCCGCGACCAGCGCCAGCAGATCAACCAGGCCGCGCGCGAGCTCGGCATGCTCGTCGTCGAGGAAGGCGGCTCGACGTTCAATCACAACATGACGATGGTGCTCGACGGCGTCACCAGCATCGAGCACAACCTGCCGGTCGCGCCGCTCTATGCCGACGTCATCAACCTGTGGAAGGAAACCGACGTGCGCAACACGCCGACGCTCGTGGTGAGCTACGGTGGCCTCAGCGGCGAGTACTGGTGGTATGCGCGCGACAACGTGTGGGAGGACAAGAAGCTCAACCGCTTCTTCCCGCGCGAGACGCTCGATGCGCGCTCGGTGCGCCGCGAGACCGCACCGGACTGGGACTACTACCACATCGAGGTGGCCAAAGCGGCCAAGTCGCTGCGCGATGCCGGCGTGAAGATCACGGTCGGCGGCCACGGCCAGCTGCAGGGCCTGTCGGCGAACTGGGAAACCTGGTCGCTGACCCAGGGCGGCTTCAGCAACTGGGAAGCGCTGCGCGCAGCGACGATCGACGGTGCCGACCTGATCGGCCTGTCGAAGCAGATCGGCTCGCTCGAGGCCGGCAAGCGTGCCGACTTCGTCGTGCTCAACACGAACCCGCTCGACGACATCCGCGCGACGATCGACACGCGCTACGTGGCCGTCAACGGACGCGTGTTCGATGTCGACGCCGACATGGCCGAAGTCGGCGGCCTGCAGCGCAAGGCGCCCGAGTTCTACTGGCAGCTGCACCGCGACGGCCGCACCTACGGCCTCGAGTACGGTCCGACCGCGCCCTGCCATTGCCCGAAGTCGGGCACGGTGCACACGCACTGAGCAAGGCGCTCGAACGTCGATCCCCCGTCCGCGCGGGCGGGGGATCGGTGTCGAAGTGATCCACACAGCGGCCGTGCAAGGCGGCCGCATGCCGCGACGTCAATCGTCGGTGGTGTGCCGCTCCGGCATCGCGTCACCCACGCTGCCCGACATGGTACGAGACGCTTCGCGGCGCGCCAGCGGCACCGCGAGCGCGTACAGCAGCGCGGTGACGCCACCGAACAGCATCGCGAAGATCCACAACGCGCCTGCCCGCGAATCCACGAGCGGATAGACCACGCAGCCCGCGGTCGCGAGGGCGCTGGCTCCGACGACCAGGTAGAACGCCCAGCGCGAAAGATCCGCGGCAAGCCCGCTCGCGAACCAGGCCAGCAACCAGACGGCCGCGAGCGCGGCCACGAGCGTGATCAGGAGCGACATCGACAGCACTCCGTCGCGGGGAAGGCGCCATCATTCTGGCGTGTCCTGCATGCCATGCAAGCGACCTGTCCGACGACGGCACGCGACGCGAGGACGCCCGTGACGCGAAGCGTCGGCATCACGCCGACGCGTGGATCCGCATGAGCCATGCCGCGACCACGAACGCCGCCATGAGCCACACCGCGACAATCACCGCCGCAGCGGCCCGGCTCACGGGGCGCATCGCCGCATCACGTGCGCGTCGCCGAGCCCGCGCGAGCACGCGCTTCGGCATGAGCCTGATCACGAGCAGCAGGCCGAGCGGCACGAGGATCACATCGTCGAGCAGGCCGAGGATCGGGATCGCATCGGGGATCAGGTCGATCGGACTGAAGGCATATGCGGCGACGGCGAGCGCGAGCACGCGCGGCCACCAAGGCGCCGCCGGATCACGCGCGGCGAAGTACGCGGTCAGCGCCCACGCACGCATCGTGCGCAGCTTCGCGCGCCAGTCCGTATCCGGCTGCCGCGTGGCCGTCCGCTCGTGCGATGCCTGCGTCACGCAGCGCCCGGCGCGCCGCGCGACACTTCGGCGGACATCGTCTCGAACGCTTCGACGTCGAACCAGCACGGGCACAGGAACATCATCCGTGAGTCTCCTCGTGACGTGCGCCGGAGCGCCGACGCGATAAGCGCATCGTAACTCCGGTCGTCGCGCCCGATGCAGCGACGCCATGTGCCGTCGCTGCATGACGATGCGCGTTCCCGCGACCACCGCTCCGGCCGCACGTGCCCGTGGTGGCCTGCTCCTGCTTCGCACCCGCGTTATGCCAAACCGGTCCGCCTCAGTACGCCGGTGATCGCATGACCCGCCACACATGCCGCCAAGGCATCACGAGGCCGACCAGGACGACGCCGATCAGACATGCGAACACGGTCTCCGAGGCGTAGTCGTCGAGTGTGCCTGCGCGAGAGGCCGGCCACGCGACCGCGAGCAGCCAGATCGCCTTCCACGCGAACTCGAAACCGAGCAGCGGCAGCATGCGCAACGGATGACGCACGCCGATCGCCGAACCCAGCGCGATCGCCGCGAGCAGCGCGCGCACCACGCTCGACGGCCCGGCCTCGGCATTCGGCGGCGACAGGATGAGCGGCCAGAACGTCGACGCGAGACCGACCGCGATGACGAGGTAGGTGCCGCGCAACGCGAGCAGGCGCAGGCGACCGGGTTCGTGGGGCATGGGACTCGCTCGGTGCGACGCGGGGTTGCGTCGGGGGCGATGCTGATGCGCTCGGCGCATTCGTTCGCGAACGATGCGACGGGATGCGGGTGGGTGGGATGAGGTGCTTCCCAAGGATCACGGAGCGGGCAGCGTCACGCGCGATGGCTGGGAGTGGCGCACTCGTCGACCATACCGATGCTTCAGTGCATTGGAGCGTCGAAACTTCGCCAAACGCTCAAGGGGATCCCGGCTTTCGCCGGGATGACGGTGTCACGGGTATGGAGTCTCGGACAGTGGTGTACTCTCAAATCCGCTGCGTCCACGTGAATCGCGTGATTCGAGTCAACCTCGCCTACACCGTCATCCCGGCGAAAGCCGGGATCCCCTTGAGCGCCGGGTGGTGCGACGAACTCGCACGGATCGACAGCACGGAACGGAGACCGCATCCTCGACCGATCGCTCACGTCAGGTCGTCGTCGGCGCCGTTCTCCAACACGCCCCACTCAATCCCTCAACCGTCCATACGCCACCACACGCGCATCATCCGCATCACGCAGGCGCAGGCGTCCGTCGCGCAGCCCGAGCACGTCGTAGACGAACGGTTCACCGCTGCCGTCGCGCGGTACGATGACGAGCCGGCACGCCGTGTACGTCCACGTTCCCGAGGTATCGGGCCGCTCGTGCAGCCACGAGCCGAACGTGCGCTCACCGCCTTCGATCGCAAGACGGAACGTCTCGAAGAAGCCGCCGTCACCGCGCACGCGCCACGAGCCGACGAGCTCGGCCTCGTCGACGCCGCATGACGGCGCCGCACCTTCCGCCTTCTTCATGGCCGCCGACGGCGAGCGTTCCGCTGACACGCTTCCCTCGGCCCATGACGCGCTTGGCGCGAACATCGCGACGAGCACGACAGACGGGAGCGTCCCGAGGCGCCGCGGCGACAACACACGCAGTTCACGGCGTGACACTCGATGCTCACTCACGCGCGAACACCTCCGACAACGCGTCACCGGTCGGCGTGACGACGTCGTCCAGTCGCCAGCAACCGTCGTGACGACGAAGCACGAGGCGCACGACATGGGGTATGGACGGCCTCTCGTCACCGAGCACGAAGCGGTAGCGCATCGACACCTCCGTGGTCTCCGCATCACGCGCTTTCGCCTCGAACGTGACCGGCTGGCCGATCTCGCCATCCTGCGCACCGAGCCACGGATCGTAGTCGAGATGACCGACCTCACCTCCGGCGTACGCAGCCTCCTTGGCCAGCAGCGCGCCGAACGACGGCGTGAGCTGCGCGAGCAGCGCAGGCGAAGGCGGGCCGGCGTAGAAGAGCGCATGCCGGGCACGGAAGTCGCGCGCCCAGTCGGCGGGCGCGGGGCAGTCCGCGGCAGCGACATGAGGCACCGCTGCCAGCACGAGCATCATGGCCGCCAGGACGCGCCTCACGACGTGCGCATCCGCAGGCCGCCCGGTGACCGCGGCAGGCGCCAGCTGCGCCATGCGAGTTCGGCCAGCGTCACGATCACGATGATCACGAGTCCGCCCTTGAAGGCCTCGTCCGCGACGGAGGTCGCGAGCGCAGCACCGTCGAGGACGGTCCAGACCATCGCTGCGCAGGTCAGCAGCGCGAGGGCGTCCTGCACGCGGCGCAGGCGCGGCGTCCAGTGGCCCCGCACGAGCACGTGCGCGAACAGCGGCAACGACGACGCGACGAGCAGGAACAGCACCAACGCCTGGCGTTGCAGGAACGTGTCGGTCCAGGTCAGCGCGAGGTAGGCTTCGGGCGCCGCGCGACCACCGAGCGCGAGATCGAGCACGATACGCGGCTCGGCGAGGATCGCGAGTCCCGCGACGATGCCGATCATCGCGAGCACGAGCCCGCCACGCGCGACACGACCGGAGCTGGCGTCGCGCGGCTTCCAGGTCGACGCACGCAGCCGGCGCCGATCCGCCAGGTTCGCGGCCGCGAACCACGCCACGAGCACGCCGGGCCACCACAGCGACGGCACGACCACGCGCAGCCACCAGCTCGCGAGCAGCGACAGCGCATCGGACGGCGCGCCGGGCAGCGGCTGCAGGCTGGCCAGCAGGCCGAGGCTCCAGATCATCGCGAGGCCGATCCAGGTCAGCCGCACGAAGCGGCGCGCGTCGGCCGGCGCGATGATCGTGGGCACCGTGCCGTAACGCGATGCGACCTCGGCCGGCTCGCCGAACGCGCGCACGAGCGCGATCGCCATCGCCGCATCGGCCGGGCGCGCCTCGTCCCGGGCCTTGCGCTCGAGCGCTTCGCCGAGCAGCGCCTGCAGTTCGAGCGCGACGTCGGCACGCTCCCGGCGCGGCAGGTGCGCGACCACATCGGCCACGTACGCAACGATCACGTCCAGCGGGTTCATCGTGTGCCCTCCTCGAGAAGTCGGTCCATCGTGTCGTTCATCGCGCGCCACGACGCGGTCAGGCGTGCGAGCAACGCGCGGCCTTCGGCGTTGAGCGCGTAGTAGCGACGGGGCGGGCCTTCATCGACGCGCCATTCGCTGGCGAGCACGCCCTGGGATTCGAGCCGGCGCAGCAGCGGATAGAGCGTGCCCTCCTCGACCACCATGCCCTGCTCGGCCAGGGCCTGGCGCAGCTCGTAGCCGTAGCGCGGCTCTCGCAGCTGCGAGAGCGCGGCGAGCACGACGACGCCGCGCCGCAGCTCGAGCTCGAGTTTTCCTGAAACGTCGGGCTCACCCATGCGGCGCACTGTACTGTGCGTCACACAGCAATGCAATTCCCAGGCGGGGCGACCGAATCTTCGGCGGGCACCGCCCATGTCACCCGGCGTCCAGCACCTTCCTGAAGTAGACGACGCGTTCGGTCTCCTCGAAGCCGAGCGCCTCGTGCATGCGATGGCTGTCGACGTTGTCGAGCAGTGCATCGGACGCGAATTCGCGGCATCCGTTCGCGCACGCCCATGCCGCGACGGCCTCGACGAGGTCACGCGCGACGCCGCCGCGGCGATGCGCGGCGTCGACGTAAAGCCCTTCGAGGAACGCGACCGGCGAGTGCTCGGTACCGTTGACATAGTCGTGGCGGATCGCGGCCTCGACGAAGCCCGCAGGCGCACCGTCGACCGCGTACGCCACGAACTGCGCGTAGCGCGCGGGTTCGTCGAGGAACGACTGCATCTCCTCGAGATGCCCGGCATCGTCGCCCTCGGGCCACAGCGCGCGACGCAGGGCGAGCCAGCCGGGCTGGTCGAGGCGGGTGCAGGCGACAACATGGATCGACATGGAAGGATCACCTTGAGTGACGTGCCGGGGCGAATACCCACGGCATTCTGCGAGACATCGCACTTCCGCCCTCGCGCAGCCGTTGGTACCGCCTCGTCCATCACGATCGCAGCCGCTCGATGGCAGGTGCGAGCGTAGTATGGTGCTTGACCGGCGTCCGTCACGGCGATGGGAGGTGCGTGGCGAGCCACCATGCCGACATCGCAAGCACGACGAGTCCTGTCCCGCAGACCAGCACGGCCTCGATCCATCCGGATGCCTCGTGGTCGCGGAAGCCCGCATGCGGGAATCGCCCCCACGTCAGCAGGCGCCAGATCGGCCAGCCGAACGACCACGCGATCGTCCAGACCACGAAGTCCCATGCGAGCCACAGCAGGACGCGCAGCACGAGCAGGAGACCGCGCATCGCGAGCTCGGGGACATCCATCACGCACCACCGTCGCGCGCGATGCCTTCGCCACGCGAAGCCGCACGGCCCACCCACGCCGCGGCCTTCGCATCGACGTCTGCGATGAATGCGCCCTTGCCCTCCGTGTAGCGTCGCGTGTCGTGGGGATGAATCGCCGCGAGTCGATGCTTGAGCGCGTCGTACGCGCGGGCCACCTCCGGATGGGCGATCAGGTAGTCGCGGAACGCGAGGTGCCGTGCGATCTGCGGCGATCCTGCCTCGAAGGCATGGATCTGGTGCGTGCGCACGCCTTCGGGGTCATCCTTGCGGAAGTAGCGGCGCCCCGCGATGCCGAATTCGCCGAGCGCTTCGTAGCCGAGGGCGACGAGTCGATCCGCGCGCGCGTCGAGTCGCGCGAGATCCGCCGTCACCGCGAGCATGTCGATGACGGGCTTGGCGTGAATACCCGGGATCGCCGTGCTGCCGATGTGATGGAGGGTATCGAGCGCGTCGCCGAGTGAATGTGTGACGGCAGCCGCTTCACGCTCGAAGGCGTCCCGCCAGCCGACGTCGTGCGACGAAAGGACGATGCGCTGGACGCTCATGGCATTGCGCTGCCACAGGCGCGCGATGTCACCCCGTAAGCCGGACGCAATGGACTCGTATCGTGGCGATGCGACATCAGTACGCTTCCTTGGCGTGAAACACGGCCGGCTCGGGATCCAGACGGACATGGATCACGTTGATGTCCGAGAACCGGATCGCAAGGCTGCGATGCTGCGGATTGGCATGGACCTCGAGCGAGAAGACCTGCTCAGCCTGCAGTTCGTACACCACTCGGCCCACCACCACGATGCGCAAGAAGATGTCCGGCGCCACCGGATCGATGGAAGCGAAGACGTTCCAGTCGGACTCGACGCGATGGAACGTCACGAGCTGATATGGCCAGGGAACGCCATCGTCCGAAAGCCTACCTTCACAACCGAAGAAGGCCTCGAGATCCTCGAGCGTGATCGCGGAGCGCTCACGTGGCGACGATGTCGTCACGCCTGCTTGTTCTTCGCATCGAACAGCTTCGGCTCCCACAGCTCGACCTTGTTGCCTTCGGGATCCATGATCCAGGCGAACGTGCCGTTCTCGTGCGCGTCGGGGCCGCCGACGATATCGACATCAGCCGCACGCAGCTGCGCGATCAGCGCCTCGAGATCGTCGACGCGGTAGTTGATCATGAAGTTCGAGTCGCTCGGACTGAACCACTGCGTGTCCTTGTCGGCGACATTCCAGACCGTGAGACCCTTGTCCTCGGCGGTGTCGTCGGGCCAGCGCAGCACCGCGCCACCCCAGCTTTCGAGCGGAATGCCGAGATGCTTCTGGTACCACGCCGAGAGTGCGGCGCTGTCGCGCCTGCTCTTGAAGAAGATGCCGCCGATCCCGGTGACCTTGGCCATGTCGATTCACCTCGTGAGTGGGAAGGACGCTGTCGAGACGACAACGTTCCGTCGTGGAATGTACGCAGCACGCATCGCTGTGGATCGTGCGATCCGTTCGAACAGGTCAGGCCGACACCGCGGGCTGCAGGCCGTCGATCGTCCAGATGCCGGCCGGGCAATGGCAACGGCCCTGCATGTCGTCGAGCACCGAGAATCCGCGCGCGACGGCCTCCTCGAGCAGCACGGGCAACACGGTCTCGCGCGCTTCCGGCGTGAGCCGCACGATGTAGAGCGCCGTGTTGTCGGGCACCTTCTCGAGCGGCGTGCCGAGAGATACGGCGAGCACCTCGGGCGACAACCGCGCGCGCAGCGCGTCGCACAGGGCTCCATACTTCGCGTGATCGGTCGTGTAGCGGAACCCGTAGAGGCGGCTCTGCCGCTGCGCATCGAACGCATCCGTGAACGCGGGATGCTCGAACACGTAGAACGGCTGGTCGGCGGCGGACATCGGCAGGTGATCCTCGTGGCAGGGCAGCGGACGGACGGCGGCATTCTGGGTCGCCGCCGTGCTGTCGGGCAAGGATTGGCTGCCGGCCCACCTAACGCCGTTTCGCGAGAGCCTTGTCGAGCTCGGTGAGGATCAGCGGAAACGTCGTGAAGCCGTCGCTGCCGAGGAAATGTCCGCCACGCTCGACCGCGATGAACCTCGCATCCAGCGACGCCGCCAAACGCTCGCTCGCCCCGAACGGCACGATGGCATCGTCGCGAGCGGCGATGACGATCCTGTTCGGCGTGACGCCGACGAGCCTCGCGTGATCGAGATCGGCGACGATGAAGTCGTCGAGCTGGGGCAACAGCGGGAGGCGTTCGTTGAATCCCGACACCAGGGCGTAACCGCCGATCGTGGTGTCGCGCCCCCGCGAAGCAAGGAAGCGCAGCACGGCGATGCTGCCGAGACTGTGGGCCACGAACCAGGTGTCCGCATCGAGCACCGGCACCTGCGTCTCGAGCGCGTGCTGCCACTTGCCCGGCTTCGGCTCGGAGGGGGAAGGCAGAGAGACGATCGACACCTCCGCCCCTCTCGCCTCGAGCTCGCGCTCGAGCCACGCGAACCAGTGATCGGAGGGCGATGCTGCGTATCCATGGACGATGACCACATGGACGGGCGCTCGCGATGCGTCGTGCTGCGTCGCGCACCCCGATGCGGCGATCGATGACGCAAGAAGGAACGGAAGTGATCGGCTCATGCCACTTACGCTACTCGATGCCATGGCCGGGCGTGATGACCGACGCTTACAGCGAACGCACGTTTGGTCATGACACAGATCGGCGGGATGCGCTCACGCGCGATCGGCGTCGGCACGATCCTCGTCGTCCTCCTCACGACCGGACACCACCACCTTGCGCAGCAACACCGCGAAGACCGCGCCGATGCCGATCCAGATCGCGAGCATCACGACGAACATCGCCGGATCCCCACTCCAGAGGATGTCCGGGCGTGATCCGAACGCCGGGATGCGTGCCTCGGCGATACCACGCGCCGCGATGAGCCACGGCGCCAGCGCAAAGATCGCCAACCCCAGGTAACCAGTCCATCGACCGAGCATCTCGCGCAAGGTTTCGCCGGGCTTCGGGCGCAGGTGCGCCACGTTGAACAGCATCGGTGCCACGACGAGCAACGCGGTCAGCACGACACCCACCGCGATCACCGGATCGAGCACATGGGGGAGATCGAACGCGACGCGAAGCACCGCGCCGGCGAGCAGCAGGAACATTCCGTAGACGATGACGACGCGCATGTCGGATCCCGAGAAAGACGCTGAGCCTGGAGCAGCGAGCGGACGGCGTGCGAATCGCCCGGCGGTACGTCACCGATGCGGCGACGGCGTGCGCGACGTCGCCGGGCGACGCCACCATGGCACACCATCGATCCAGCTGAAGGTCGCGGAGGCGACGACCATGCACGGCATGCCGACCAGAGCCCCCCAGCCGAGCACGACCAAAGCGTTGATGTTGCCGTGCCCGTGAATCGCGAGGCTGCCGTAGACGAACAGGCTGACTGCTCCGACCAGCGCTCCCCATAGTGCGCTCCAGCCCACCATGCCGCCCCCGCGGACATGCGTCACGATGCCGAAAGGCACATGGGCGATCGCGACGATCGACACGACCTGCCGGATGGGCCAGTTGTTCCAAGCATTTCGCGCGACGGTATCGAAAGGCAAAACCGGTTCCGGGCCCACGACCCACAGCCAGTCATCGGTGAAGTACCAAATCCAACACGCCAACCCGACGGCGAGCGGTGCCGCCACCAGCGCGGCCAGGAGCCTCGCGATCCTGATCATCCTTGCAGCCCCTGCCATGTCATGTCTTCGAACGGGTCGAAGACGGAGCCTCTCCTTCACGACCCGACCCGTACACCACCGGCGGTCGGTCGAAGACCGCGCGAAAATCTACCGCTGCACGGCGAAGAACGCGACCGCGGATTCGGCGCGATCATGTGGCCGACGCATGCAACGTACGTCAGCGAGCGGGCACGATGCTGATCAGCAGGCTTGCCGCGCACGCGACGAGCAGCACAATCAGAATCGTATCGGCTGCCGCGAGGTATCGGTTGTACCACTTCGCCTTCTCTTCGGCGTGCAGGTCGCCGTGGTAAGCGACGAGCTCCTCGCGAGGCCAATGCGCGACGAGGAATCCGAATCGTGATCCCTTTTCGACCTCGATACCCTTCTCGTGCAATCTCGGAAGCACGATCGTGAAGAACAACGCCCAGAACGCCAGGAACGCGACGATGAAAACCCCGAATGCCACATCAAGCATGGTGTCGCGCCTCCTGCCGACGACCGTCGTCGCCTGATCGACCATGGCCGATCGTCGCCTGCCGGGCCACCGGCATCAAGATCACCGAACGGGATCGCATGCACCGCATCGGGCTGGCTGACGGACAGCCTCAGTCAACCACCCGCCCCGCGTTCCACGCCGCCAGAAAGGCGGCGGCGCGGTCCATCGCAGCAACGCCGAACACTCCGGACTCGACGTCGAGCTTGCCATTCCATGTAGATTCGCCGAGAACGCCGCAGCTAGTCGATCGCCGCGATCGTGGCCTGCCGCGCGACAAGCATCCACGCGCCCGCGCGCTTCATCCAGACATCGGTGAACGGACGCTTGACCTGCTTGCCTGCACCCGGCCCTTTCACGGGTACCAGCGTGTCGTAGCCCATCACGATGACCGCCTCGGGCTTCTCGGATACGAACGTGATGTGCTTTCTGAAGTCCTTGTAATCGAGCAGGTCGTTGCCCATCACGGCGATCACCTCGTCGCGGCGCAGTACGGTGTTGCTCGGCGCGTTGACGACGAAGTCCTCGGCCCACACCGATTTCACGCCTTCGGCATCATGCGACATGATCGCCTTGCCCAGGCGCCCGTAGGCTGCGCCGATGTCCGGCGGCACGCGCACACCTGGCTCTGGCTGCGCCGTGGCGACAGCGGACGACACGAGCAGGGCGAGATGCATCAAGCTCTTCGAGACGGACATCGTTCACCGTATTGCTTGGGGGGAGTCGAATGTTGAGTGTATCGAGGGGGCGCGGCAATGCGTGAAATCCCGGCCCCGGTCGCTCGCGCGTGTCAGAGCCACGGATGGACGTCGGCCTTCGAGTCAGCATCGACCCGCTGCTGTCGAGGCGCCCGTCGATGGTGATGCCGTGGACCCGGACGCGGCCTGACCCGGATACCGCCACCACGCGTCAATCGTAGGTACCGACCTGGTATAGCCGCGCCGGAACCTCCGGCGTGCAGCCACGCGAGCACACGTAGATCGCCTGCACCAGCGCATCGCCGCGCTGCGTGCCCGAGCCGAGCTTCGCGGCACGGACGAGTTCACGGTACTCGTCCGCGTAGGGCGCACCCTGCGGCGGATGCATGCCCTGCGCGGGTATCGGGAGCGCGTCGTAGACGATCGCGGGATCACCTTCGGGCGACGACGTGCAGGAGAGTCGCACCGGAACCTCGTCCACTGTCGTTGCCCGGCAGAACGCGAGGCTTGCCGGACTCGTCGCGCCGTAGACGGCACCGCCCGGCGATCCGGCCGGCGCATCGTCCTTGTAGGCGAGGCGCACGATTCCGCCGTCGTCACGGAGGCCGACGAAGGCCGTGTCCTCGACGCCGAGCGCGAGGCCCGTCGAGGGCAACATCCAGGCGGCCACCGCGAACGCCCACGCGCTGCACGCTCGTACAGCGAACTTCGGCAAGACATGGGTATCGGCAAGCATCGTCGGACTCGACTCCATTAGTCAGCACGCCCTGCTCACGCAGGGATCGGAACGGCGGCTGCTCGGCCTGGACGTGGCATGAGGAGCACGCACACGTGACCTACATCCGGCTTGGATACACGCCATTGTGCGACATGAAGTAGCGCATGCCGGGTATCGGCTCCTTGCCACGCAGGTCCGGCAGGCAGAACGTCCGCTGGCCATCGCCTCCATACCGGGTGCCGATCAGGGAGAACAGTGCGCCGAGGACACGGATGTCGAGTTCCTGCCCTTCGCAGGGAAACCAGCCGTTCGGCGTGAATTCGTACGGAAGGAGCTGGATCTGGCCCAACAGGATGTCCATGGACGCTCTCCTCGACGTGGTGGGGGGACGACCGCCCGGGCACGATACGCGCTTCCCGCAGAGCGCGCCGGTGCGGTACGCAGCAGGCATGGGGGTGCCGCACGATGGCGCATCGTGGTGCACGAAAGCACCGTCACGCACGACGATGCGGATCATGCGTCGCGCCTTGCTCAGGAGAGCTGTACGAGGAAGTCGGCGCAGGGCTCGAGCTCGATGTCGGGCAGGCGTTCGGCGATCGCACGCGCCATCCGCTCGCCGGCCTCCGCATCGACCGGGCCGAGCGCGAACGCATCGGCGCGTGCCTGCGCGCTCGGCCATTGCGCGTAGCTGTACCAGAGACCGTCCGAACCACGGTGCAGGCGCGAGCCGAGGGAGCCGCGCTCGGAGCGCAGCAGCTCCGATACGCGCGACCACGCCTGGATGAAGGCATCCTCGTGGCCTTCGTGCAGGCGCCAGCGGTAGAGGACGATGTACGGCGGAGTTGCATGGGCGTCGATCGTGGTCATCGTGTCGGCGTTTCCGATGGCGGTTTCGAGGCAAGACATGGATAGCCCTGCAAGGATCCTGTCGAACGAGCAGAAGGATGCCGTCCCGACGGCGGAAGACGCATCATGCGATGCACATCGCCTCTCATGCCTCGTGCCCTTCGGGCGTCGAGGATGCCGGGAACGGCGCATCGAGCGGCTCGACCCGATGCGCGCGGTTCGCCGGCGGCGCGTAGGCCTCCGGCCAGTATTCGACGAGGCGCGTGATCCTGCCGTCGACGACCTCGAAGAACGAGATCGCCTCGGCCGCCTGCACACCGTCGCCGATGGCTACATGCGTGACGACATGATGGCCCGACGCGACGAGCCGCAACACGCGGAACGCCCACGGACCATGCGCCGGGTACTCGGCATTCATGTGCGCGAAGTTCGCCGCACCGCGGATGCGCTCGCCGGACTGCGGCCACTCGAGGACGAACCCGTCGGCGAGCACCTGCCCCACCGAGGCGAAATCGTTCGTCGCCATGAGGTGCCAGAAGGTACGAACGATGTCCTCGGCCGCGCAGGTACGCTCTTCACTAGATCGCGTCATCGCCGGCGCCCTTCGAATGCACGTGCACCGAGCCCGATCAGCAGGCACACCAGCGCCACGGCATCGGCCGTGACGACGCGCGCGATCTGCGCGTTCGCACCACCGACCGACCACGCCAGCCACAGGAATGCGAGCACACTGACGAAGCCGGCGACGAAGGCGAACACCTGCAACGCAGGTCGGAACGCCGCGACGAGCAGGAAGGCTCCGAGCAGGCCGAACAGCACGGCGCGGTGCCGCATGAGGATCTCGAGGTTGGGATCGTCGAACACGAGTCCGTAGAGCGACGCGAGACGCTCGCTGCCGAGTACGCCCGACAGCGGCAGCAGGTGGATGATCGCGACGATCACGAGCATGACGGTAACGATGTGTTTCACGATGACTCCCTCCACATGGGATTCACGACCCGATCACGTGCACGACGCTGACCGATCCGTGGCGACGATCCCGTCTACAGATAGGACACGACCCACGTCCTGACCACGCTCCAGGCTTCGCCGGATCGCTGCAGCCGGCATGCGGCCATGCCGCCGTGGGGCGACGGGCCGAACGATGCCAGCACCAGCGCGGTGCCGCTCGCCTCATCATGCCCCGGCGGCCAGAACGACAGGTAGAAGTCCTTGTAGCCGAGCACGTCGTCCCTGCGCGGCGCCGCGAGCCGCACGATCACGCCGGGAATCGTGATGCGGGACGGTGGCGCCCAGCGTTCCGCCGAGCGTGCGTGCACGTCGTCGAGTGCCGGACCGACGACTGCCCCGTCGGCGCCATCGAACACGCCGATCAGCTGTTCACGCCTGATCTCGTGTGTAGAGGTCTCGCCCCTCGGCAGGATGTGCACCACTTTCGGATCACGACGACCAGCCTCCGACGCGGCCTTGCGGTAGACGGCCGTCGCGCACGCGCCGAGCAGGTCGCGATCGTCGTGTGGCGCCGCGGCCGATGTCGCCGTCGGCGGAAGAGTGAGCACGAACGACACCATGACGCACATGAACCACGACGACGCTCCGTCGCCGGCACGCCGGGCAAGCCCACCATGAGCACGTCGATGCACGGTCACGCCTCCTCCCCCGGGAATCGTTCGAGATGCGCCGCCAGCGCATCACGCAACCTCGCCTTGGCGTCGGCGAACGCTTTCACGACGGCAGCGTCCGACGGATGCGCCTTGAGGTGCGCCTTCGACCAGAACGCGACATCGCTGTCGAGCCCCATGTGCAGGGCGAACACGATGCCGGACGCACCGAGGGTTTCGTAGACCTCGAGCTGCTGTGCCGCCATGTCTGCCGCGTCGGCGGCGTAGCGATCGACCTCCTCGCGCTTCGATCTCGACAGCCGCACAGGCCCCTCGCCCCGCGCGGCCTTGCTCGCGGCGATGCGCGCTTCGAAACCACGCTCCTGCTCGTCGAGCTCATGGGCCAGCACGATGACCGGGTACAGCGCATTACGCTCGTCCTGCGTGGCGGCCTTCGACGCCGCGAGCCGGATGGATCGTTCGAACATCATGGTTGCCCCCTTCCCTTGCCGTCCGATCCAGACAAGCGACGAGACGCGCCCATCCCGATCACGTCATGCTTTCACGGATCCCGACTGCGCCATCACTGTCCCGATCACCCGACAGGATCATGAGCCGACACGGAGCCATCCCTGCCCGACGCATGAAAGCCATGGGGCATGTGCCGATCATGGGCGGCGCGAATGCCCCTTCCTGAGATCGGATATCCAGGCGATCTGCTCGGCCACCCAGGCATCGCCCGTCGATGCATATTCTTCCGACGTGAACGATCGGGACACGCCGCCTCCCGCCGTGTAGCACGTCACCCGGAGCAAACCATCTCCTTGATCTTCCACGCGCCGCCCGTCACGCAGAAGATCGCGACACCATTCCAGCTCCTCACGCAAGCGCGGGCTGCTCTCGCGCCCTATCGCAGCATCCAGCGCGGCGACCAGCGAGTCCATCTGCGACCCGAGTGCCACCGACGCCGCCAAGGCACGTACTTTCGCGCTCTTGTCGTGGAGAAGATCGACGATCATGGCTTCGAGAAACGCATCCACTTCACACCACTGGAGGGCGACCAATGCGTTGGTGCGGGCATGCCATGCCCTGGCCTTCGAAAGCATCCTGACGGCATCGCGCGCCCTGGGGCAATCCGGCACGAGATTGCCGATCATACGGGCCGCATTTTCGCCCAGAGGAGACCTCGGACTCGATGCCAGCTCCACGAGCCGGGCGAGCTGCACATCGTCGATCTCGCCCGAGAGCGCTGCGGCGGTGACGATCCTGCGGGCTTCGAGATAGCCGGCAACCAGATCCGGGTGTGCCGGCTTGAAGCTCTGCTCGAACCAGCGGGACTCTTCTTCGGACACCACCTCGAACTCTCCATGGCGCGTGACCAATCGTGACCGTGCCGCGAAGACGTCCGTCGCCCATCCCATGGGGGCGGCATAGATATCGGCTTGCCTGCATGCGGGGGGAGCCTCAGCGTGCGACCGGCGTGGCGTGAAAGTAAACGTAACGCATGAAATCGCCAAGCCATGGCTACGACAGGAGCGCTGCAACCACTTCCGCCCTGCCCGCATCCCCTCGTGTGCCTCCCGATGCGGACTCCTGCAATGAACCGATGCCTTGTTCCTGCGCTGTCGCTCCTGATCGCTCTGACCGCACTCGACGCCTCGGCAGCCATGCCAGCGGCAGATCCCTCGCCGCCCCCGAACAACGCCGCGAAAGCGACGATCCCGGATCCTGCCCGCGACGCGCTCGACGCCTGGCTCGCCGCCTTCAACGCGGACGATCGCGCCTCGCTCGAAGCCTTCCGCGATCGCCACCAGCCGACGATGGACGTCGACGGCATGCTCGAGTTCCGCGCCCGTACGGGTGGCTTCCGACTGATCCGTCGTGAACCCTCCGAGGCCGGCTCGTCGAAGGCACTCGTGCAGGAAATGGGCTCGGACACCATCGCGCGCGTGGAGACGATCGTGAAGGACGGCGCACCGCTCGCCGTCAGGATCGAGCGCATCGAGCCGCCCGCCGACCTGCGTGTCGCACGACTCGATCAGGCGGCTGCGGTTTCGGCACTCGCCGCGAAAGCCGACCAGGACGCGCAGCGCGATGCGTTCGCCGGCGTGCTGCTCGTCGCACGCGGCGACACCGTGCTGCTGCAGCGCGCGTGGGGACTCGCCGATCGCAAGGCCGGCACGCCGGTCACGCTCGACACCAAGTTCCGCCTCGGCTCGATGAACAAGATGTTCACTGCCGTGGCAACGCTGCAGCTCGTGCACGCCGGCAAGTTGTCGCTCGACGGCACGGTCGGCCAGTACCTGCCGGGCTATCCGAACGCGGTGATCGCGAAGGTCACGGTCCGCCAATTGCTTACGCACTCCGGCGGCACCGGCGACATCTTCGGGCCGGACTTCGATGCGAAGCGTCTGACCCTGAAGACGCATGACGACTACGTGCGCCTGTACGGATCGCGCGGTCCCGACCACGCACCCGGTGAAGACCATCGCTACAGCAACTACGGTTTCGTGCTGCTCGGCGCGATCATCGAGCACGCCAGCGGCCAGTCGTACTACGACTACATCGACACGCACCTGTTCGCGCCCGCCGGCATGCGCGACAGCGGCTCGCTGCCCGAAGAGACGGCGGTACCGTTGCGCGCGACCGCCTACACGCGTGCGAAACCCGGCGCACCATGGACCGATGCGATCGACACCTTGCCCTGGCGCGGCACCGCGGCCGGCGGCGGCTACAGCACCGCGGGCGACCTGCTCAAGTTCGCGCGTGCGCTGCAGGCCGGCACACTGCTGCCGCCTGCACTGCTCGCCGAGGCCACACGCGAACAGGGCCCACGATACGGATACGGCTTCAACTCCACCAAGGTCGACGGCGTGCCGGTCTACGGCCACGGTGGTGGCGCACCCGGCATGAACGGTGAGCTGCGGATCTTCCCGACACTCGGCGAAGTGGTGATCGGACTCGGCAACGTCGATCCGCCGGCCGTGTCGCGGCTGGTCGAGTACTACCAGGTGCGGATGCCGCTGGGGTCATGAGGCAGGGCCTGCCCCCCCCCGAATCGACCGCCGCAAGGCTCTAGCGTGCCGACGAGACGGAAGCCGACCTCCGGTACCACTGTGATGATGACCGCACCAACAGCAGCACGCCGGCTACCGCGATGAGAACGCCCTGGATCACGTAGACGACTTTCCCGCTGACGGTCGGGATGCCGGCAAGTGACCAGGGCAGCGCCATCACCCCAATCGTGGACAGCGCGATCGAAAGCCAGCGGATCACATTGTTTCCGCGATAGAGGGCTCTCAGATAGACGTAGATCACCGCGCACACGAGCAGCCACAGGACGACGGCGATGACGGTATCGGGAAGTCCTCCGGTCACGAACGCGTGCGCGAAGCCGAGCACGTAGCTGCATGCGTGGACGGCGACGGATGCCCTTACGGTGCGTGGTGGCATGCGCTGGATCTCCTTTCCTTGCGTCGACGTCATGGCATATCCACGTCACGCGTGACGATCAATACGCGATCGGTGTCCAGCGCCCCGGGCAAGCTCATTCCTCATCATCGTCCTGCTGGTAGAACGAATAGCCCGTTGGCTTCCGCCCGAAGAGGCCTGCCATGAATCCGATCGCACGATGATTCCCGACAGCCAGCGTGGGGACAGTGCCACGATTGCCCTCGGCGTACGGCCCACCGGGCCGCCACTCGTCGAGCACCTGCTCCATGGCTGCGGACTTGGCCTGCTCCAGATCCGGCGCATGTACCACGCGGGTGGTGAAAAACCCGATGACCCCGTCCGGAGCGCCATCAAAAGGGTAGTGGATGCCTTCTCCCGAGAGTGTGATCTTGAAGTACGGCATGGTGGGCGGCCTCGCAGGTCAGCGGGACAGGTACAGGCGATGCGAGGGAAGACGCGAGAAGATCATCGATCGTTCCCACTCGAGGATGAGGGACCCGACAGGACATCCGGGAGGTCCGCCATGGCCTCGGCCGAGGCTTCCACCTCCCAGATGTCGACGCAGCAGCCGCACCCCTGGTTGTCGGACTGATACGTGATGGCCGTCGACCAGCGCGCGAGCCAGCGCTCGGCCGCCTCGACTTCGCTCGGCTCATCGACGGCGACGACGATCGTGGTGCGTGGCATGCGGAATCTCTCCAGCGTCGGGGCGGGCGGCACCACGCTGCGACGCGGGCTCGAGCGGGATTCGGAGCTACGCGGGCAGCAGCAGGCTCGGGGGACACAGAGGCGGCCTGCCGACGGCATCGCCGCATCCGTGCGAGGAGGCTCACACCTCATCGGATCGCACCTCGGGCGTCTGCACGGCTGGCCCTGCCGCGAACGTCGTGTGCTGTGCGCGCGCGATGGAATCCTCAAGGCATCGCGTGCACGACCAGTCCCACTGCGCGACCGCGTCCGCGGCGTCGTACCAGCCCCGATCGGCGAGACGGGCCTCTTCGCAAAGGCCGCACCACGCCGTGGCGGGCCACTCGTCGTCGGCGGGAACCACGAACAGCGCTTTCGGAAACGTCGAGCGAAGATGCACGCACGCAAGGACCGGAAGCCTCTCGCCATGCCGCCCGCAGGAGATCAGCGCGCTCATGGCATGTTCCGGCGCCCAGCGCCGCCTCGGCCGACAGGCCATGGAGCGCGCCTCGATGCCGCGCCTCGAGGTGCACGAGTCGCCGCGCGGGAGTAGGCGTTCACTCCGAGATCGCCACGATGACGTCCCGCCCGTCCTTCTCGTACTGCAAGACGGATCCACTCGGCGCGCCAAGCGCATGCAGCGTCGATTTCGCGAACGACAGCGCCTCGTCCAGATCCACGAGCTCCATGTCGACACCGACCCAGGCCACGCCATTGCCCGTTCCGAGCTGTGTGCCGCCACCGGTCACCTCGCCGAGGTTCCTCGCCTTCAGTGCCGCATCGAGCGGATCTTCGTACTTCTCGCCCCGTTCGATCGGAAGCACGCTGTCCTGGATCTTCGCGAACACGAAGAACGTGGACGGTGCGTCCTCGTCATCGGCGGGCTTCGCCAGGCCCAGGGCCGCCAGCAAGGTCGCGAACAGCGTCTTCATGAGTCGGCTCCGATCGATGTCCATGTACGACGCGCCAGCGGGCGCGCCAGGCGTTCTGCCATCGACCGGTCCACGATCGCCACACGATGGAACGGCGCCGTGGCGAAGCGACAGGAAGCGGCGTGTACGACGCCAGTATCCTAGCGCGCTGATGCTCGTTCATGAGGAGGACGATCCTGGCGAAAAGCAGGATCATGTCGACGACACAACACGGACGCACGCTCCTACCGCTTCGAGCGCCTCAGCCAATCCAGTGGCTTCGGCCAGGGATTGGACACGGACCGTTTGGATCTCACCGGCCAGGACGCCGTCTGTGACACGCTTCGCTTCCGCCAACCCGAGGTTCGCATGAGCCTGGAGAAGCTTGGTGCAGGACACTTTCCCGAAGCCGGGTTGCCAACCTGTGATCTCGACGAGTGCCATGCGAACTCCAGAGCTTCGGGAGAGGAGCGCGGAATGCGCCTCGGCGCGAGCGAACGACCATTCGTCAATGAACTCGCTCTGCTCCCCCTTAGCCTGCGACATTCAGAACACCGATCGCAATGGAGCACCCCCGCTCGGCGTCAGGTCATCCCGCACCGCTGGTGTGCTCGCTTGCGAGGCGAAGAGCCGATCGCCTGTTGCACCTCAGAACAGGTCCGCCTTCAGATCGAGCTCGTGATCCGGCTCGCCGCGCAGGAAGCGATCGCTGATCACTTCCGGACCGCACGTCGCGTTGAACACGGTCTCGGAGTACCACTGGCCGGAGTGCGAAGCGTGGCGCGCATTGATGACCAGTCGCGCCCACTGGCCGGGAAGAAGACGTAGTGCACGGCGGGTCGGTCGCCTTGTCGGTTGCCCCGAATCCGGTGTGCCCAGGATTCCGAGGGAAAACGCATCGTCGTTCTCGCGCGTCACCCCCAGCACATCGATCGAGTCGGGCAGGGTCGCCAGTGCATCGAGCCTTGTGACCTTCGGGGAGAAACCTTCCCACTCCGCCATGCGGTGATGTTGCACGAGACACTCCGCGCTGCCGGGAGCGATGGCGAAACCTCTGGCCAGACCGACTCGCTCGTTGGATCGGGGTGCTCCACGCGTGGCCTTGGTCCACAGGATCTCGACGACTTGAACGATGAGCACGCGAAGACTCCCGATGATGGAACCCACGCTCAAACATGCAGCTGCTGGCCGAGCTCACTGACCAGCGCCCGCCATTCGGCGAAGTCGTCCGTCTCTTCCCACAGCTCGCGGAGCTCGGAGTTCTCCGCCAGGATTCTGGTCAGAGCCTCCCGCGCCTGCGCGACGAGGTCGGCGTCGATCTTCGGACGGATGCTCGCCAGCCACCTGGAAAGATCGTTCTGTTGCTGCGCGGCCAGAGTTGCGCGCCCGAGCGCCGCCGCCACGATCTCCGCCGCGACGATGGCCTGGCACGCGTCCGGCGCCTCGACGTACTCGGTGGAGGTGAGTACGTTGTCCAGCACCTCGCGGACCAGCGCAAGGTCGCCGCTGTCCGTCACCTCCGCGAGGAAGTCGCCCGCATCGTCATTGTCGAAGGAACCCGTTCCCCATGCGCCCATGAATCCTCCTGGCGTTGCGATGGATCGAACCGAGCCACGCCTCGAGGCGGCGTAGGATCAATCAGCCGATCAGGCTGCATGCTGCCCCGTGCTGACGCTGTAGACCAGCACACCGGAGCCCACCAGATGGACGACCAGAAGCACGCGCATGAGATGGGCGTGCAGCAGGATCGCGCCGTCGCCCAGGGACTCCGGCTTGTTCGTCAGCAGGAAGCTGAGCAACGCCACCCCCGCCTGAGACTCGAAACCACGCGGGCTTCCGATGCGCTCATGCATGGCGGGATGCTTCTTTTCCAGGGAGCGGAAGAGAAGCAACGTGGACACGAGCCAGACGATGGCGAGGCCCAAGAGGGAGAAGAAAAGCGGAACCACGTGGTTGTCATGCAACCTGAGGGCTCCGCCGGCGAACGCGCGATGAGACGTCATCGCCCACGGCGCGCGAAATCGTCCTTCATGCGTTCGTTCAGCGCCTGGAAGTCCTGAACTAGCCGATCGCAGGATGCCTTCTCGGCCTGGCAGAGAACGCTCATGCTCACCACGAGTGTACCGTTCGACTCCGAAACAACCCTCCTGACCGCAGAAGGATAGGCAGGGTCAGTTTCCGGTGCGAAGGACCACAGCACGCGCTCATTCCGGATGCTGACGATGGTCCAGCCATTCTGGACCTCGATCTCCGCACCGGGCGCTGCACGCGCTGCATCAAGTGCGGCACGCACCGTCGGGTATCCCATGTTTCCCGCCTCCGACTCGAGCGCCGGCCGCGAAGGCATCTCGGCGAGCGCATTCGCCGAGAGCAACAGTACCGCGAGGATTGCATGCATTCTTCGAGTTCCTGCCTTCAACCAAACCTCCTCGCCAATCCGGACCATCATTCGGTTCACTCCATGGAAAAGCAGCCCCAACCGTCGTTGCGGCCTGCCAAGGACTCGGACTCCATGGCGAGCACGTTCTCGAAATCCGTGATGTTCCCGTGCGTCGGCAGCATGACCGGATGCACCTCGACCTGCCACGGGCACTCATCATCTCCCTCGCAGGATCCGAACGACACCTTCTCGCCGCGTCGCAAGAGACGGTTGGCGAATTGCAAGGCCGCTTCCTCCGAGGGGAAGATCACGGAGAAATCGATCTCCCTCGCCTTGTCGAGGTTGTCCCCGTCCTGCGCCATTCGCCACAGGACCTCGCCATTCTCGTCGTCGGGGAACAATTGGGGATCCCGCATGTTTACGAATCTCCACCGACGGCAGCTAACGGCGGGCATGAACGACACGTGGAGACCGCCACGGTGGGTCCACCCGACGGAAACTCCGCCCGACCTTGCACGCCCTGCATGTTCGACTTCCGGATACCCCGTCCGTGCCAGAACGCGTTGGGGTAAGTGATGCTCGGCGTGCCTATCCAGCCGCGCGTGAGATTCAGCTCGTACCCGGACTCCAGCCGCACGTACTCGACGGATGCGAGTGCGATCTGATCCCACGCGCCCGCGAACCGAAGATCGTCGAGGGTCGCCGGATACGAGCCGGTTCGCACCTTGTGCAACTCGATCAGGTCGATTGCCGTCTTGAAGTTCTGGTCACCCATCCTGGCATCACCCTGCTCCTGAAGATCGCACCCGGCGACCGCAACAACCAGCAACGTGCAGAAGGCCAACCGCATGGCATGCATGGTGAATGTTCGATCCGGAAAGTTGCTGTCCATCACCTTGATGTCAGAAGTCGCGTACCTGCCCACAGATCAGATTGTTCCGGGTACCTCGTGTGCAGGGCCCGCCATGTCTCGAACCATGTTTGGCTTTCTTTCTCCGGCGTGATCACCAGGACACGCTCGTTCCCGAAATCCGCCCACGTCGATCCGTCAGCGAGGATCAACGATGCCCCTACCCTGAACGCGGTGTCCTGGGCCATGTGCCAGTACCGTTGCTCCTTGTCGCTGGCAAAGGAGTCCGGTCGTGAGCTGAAGGGCCGTTTCATGTCCTTCATGTCGTCAGCACTCGAATCGGACGGCGACCAGCCCGAAGAAGCCGCTGCCGGTGACGGCAACCACGGCGTCAGACACGCCATGGCGGCTGCAGGGAGTGGCATGCATGTGACGCTTCTCCGTTACTGAAGCTCGACCGCGAACGACGACATGCCGGTGCGGGCGGGCCCGCGTGCCTCGTCAACCTGGATCCCGTGCATAGAAGCCCATGCTGAGACTGGCTCCCAGCATGGCGAGAGAAGCAACACTACCCGCATCGATGCCGCCCCCTTCCTGCTCGTCCGAGCCGAGGATCCACATGGCGATATCGAACTCGATGAACTCGGGCATCACCCGGGCCTTGATCGCCATCAGGTGATCGACGCCACCGACCCGGGAAAGAAGAGCCGGAATCATCTCGCCGAGTCGGGTGGCGTCGGAAAACTCGATCTCCCACGACACCGCCGATCTTCTGAAGGGCGCGCCGTTCGGCACCCTGGCCTCGCCGCGAGCGACGGACAAGGATGCCGGCACGCCGATCAAGGCCTCGACCTCGGCAGGTTTCATCTCGAAGCCGCGCAAGCAGATCGAGCCGATGAACTTGGGACGGCGAGCGATGGGCGGAGTTGCCGTCATGCGTGTCCTCGATGGTGCCCGACGCCGGAACCCGCGCGCGCCCGTGACGATCGTGCCGCGCGACAAGAGTGGCCCGCGGCTCGGGCCAAGCGTAAGGGCCGCGACGATTCATTGGGCACGCACCGGACCCATGACGTTTCCAACACGAACGACGTGCCGGTACTTGTCCATGCAAGCGATCCTCTGGGCAAATTGCCGCTCCGGCTCGCGGGATGGTCCGGGGTGCCTGCTCATGCAGGGAGCACACGCTCGCATCGGAAGCCTCTGCAGCCGGGTCGTCGCGCGCAGTGACGCAGCGGGAACCCGGACGGACGGCGGGACCGTCTAGCCGTGACCATGACGAAATCCACCTTGCACCGTCGACGTCGGGTCACCCAGTTCATTGTGGAGCGACGCCAGGATGGCCGATATCGAATCGGGAGCAGGTTGGCCATACCGCTCTTCAAGCGCGTTGGCGATGTGCCTGATCGTGTCCGCGAGGAAGATGCCCCAGGCAGGCGCCTCGTTTCGCCCGTTGTCCTGCCACAGACCGATGTTGATGGCGCAATGCTGCCCCCGCTCTGCAATCCAGGCGCTGAGCATCTGGACAGCCTTCTCGTCCCGCTGTGCTGCTGGTGGAAGCACGAGTGGCTTCATGGAAGGTGCCTCGCCCGAGTCATGCCGTGTCCCCGGATCGCGTCGATGGAACGGTCATGTGCCTGGCTCGCCGTCGATCTCGGCTGACTTTCTCCCGGCCGGCTCGTCGGGAATCGCGTCGATGCTGCGCCGGGTGAGGTCGCGATAAGCCTGGAACATCACCGCGAAGGGCGCTTCGCTGCCCGCGAAGTAGCCGATCTGGTTGACCTTTCCGGAGTGGACGGAGCGCGTGACCCACGCCGGATGGGCGGCGTGCCCGGCGGTGGTGAACGCGACATGCATGACGTTGTCCGGGCTGCGCAGCACCTCGAGGTGCTCTTCCGGAAACTGGCGGAGAGAAGCCCCGTAAGCGCCATGCACCTGCTGTCGGTAGGCCTCCCACTGGGCAACACTGATGCGGGCTTGCGGAAACGGCTGGAACTCGGGCGGATCTTCGGCGAGGACCATCGTGGAACCCAGCAGAAGGACCGCAGCAACGACGATGCTTTTCATGGCGCCCGATACCCGAGACCTGCGGTGTTGTAACGGCCTGGGAGCGAGTGGCAAGCTTCGACATGACACCCACGCCTCGCGTCGACGCATTCCCGACTGCCAGGTGTCAGGCTTGCGTGCGCCTGGGCACCACGAAGGGCAGTCCGGACAGGCTGATGTCGGGCAGTCGAGCCAGGGCCCGCTTCTCCAGCCCCTCCCATGTTCCGGTCAGGTCCATGCTCGCCAACGGCGGCAAGCGCCACACCTCGTAACAGTCCATGTACTCGTCGGCCTCTTCGTCGAACCTGGAGTAGAACAGGTAGGCCTCTCCGCGCCGCTCCGCGACGATCATCCGCGGAACATCCCAGAATTCCCGGTACGCGATATTCGACCAGTCGCTCATGCGTCAGCTCTTGCTGGAGTCGGACAGTGTGCACGGCGCGCGCTATTGAATGAGCTTCACGCTTCAACCGGCATCGCAGCGGCTCGACACCTGACCCAATCGTCGCCACCGATCGGCATCGGCTCCAATGCCGTACCACGTGGCAATCGGGTCGGGCCACGCGAACGGGAACGCGACGAAGGCGAAGACTGCCGCACATGCGGCTGGCCTGGCATCCGAGTCAGCCCATGCTACAGACGGTCATCGGCTCGAGCGCAGGGTCATGGCGCATGCCCGGCCTTGTGCAGTAGCGCTTGTGCCCGCTGGACCAGCTTGTCCGGCTCACGCATGTAGGGCGCAGGCGCATGAGTCATCGCGACGGTAGCGGCTGCCTGCGCCGGCGACAGTTGGCTCAGCGGTCGACCGTACCGGCGAAGCGCAAACGCGCCGAGACCATGATCCGTGCCGTTGTAGGCAAGCGTCGCGTAAAGCCCGTACATCTCCGACTCTTCGAGATGCACGGGCAGGAGAATCCGCCAAAGCACCTCGCGCATGTGCCACTGACTCTGGGGCAGGTCCGAGTAGACAAGAGACATGACCAGACGGGTTGCATGTGGCGCAGGCGATGTGGCGTTCGCATCGATGAGCTCGCGAATGATCAGCGGAGGAGAGGCTTCCTCCGGGCTCGCCTGGACAAGCACGCCATGAATCCGTTCAAGATGGGGGCGGACAGCGAGCATGTCGTAAGCGAACAACGCCAGGACAGGAACCCCGGTCAGGAGCGCCATCGTCTTGGCCACGCTGCCGATCACCTTGCTCATCGCCCCCTCGACCGGATCAAGCCGCGCCGCGAAGCGGCGTCGGCCCGTGTGGGTTGCCTGGTGGCCCGGACATCGGAACAACCCGTAGTGGCCAAGCCAAAGCTCATGAAAAGCATGAAAGAACCGTGTGGATCAAACCGATCCTCGAAGTCGAATGAACGGTTGGCCGCCTATCGGACAACGAAGGTGGTCCGCAGCGGAATGCTGACGCCGCGCATGCGATCCTTGACCACGACCTTGACGGCCCAGATGCCGCGTGGGTCTGTAGGCTCAGCAACGTACGTCAAGGAAGCGGTGGAGAGGTAAACGCTTGCCGGATCTGTCGTGAGTTCGGCTTTGAAGCACGGCATGTCGAACTCCTCGACGGACCTGGAGCCATCCGGGCGAGAAACCACGAAATCACACGCGACATCCGTCATGCCGGATGCATCGAGCATGGGATTCGCCAGGAAGGTGAGGATGAAAAGCTCGCCGCCGGCCGAGACCTCGTCGGAGGTGGAAAAGCCTGGAACGGTCTCCGGTGGAGCAGCCCATCTTTCCTGCCAGTCCTTGTCTGGCGTGATCAGCAAGGAGGCGCTGAAGCCGTCCTTCGACTTCGCAGAGTCCGTATCGGGAAGCGGGTTTCCGCTCATGTCTCTCCAGCCGCTCTGGGCCGAGGCTGCCAGCGAGAAGAACGCGAGAGCGATGGATGAGATACCGGGACGCTTCATGAGCAGCCGAGACCAGAGTTCAGCCGCGTTGTAGCGGTGATCGGCCATGTCGGCAAGCCCTGCCTGCCGACGCAGCGTCGGCCGTAACGAATCGTCATGCACCGGCCCCCACCCCGAAGCCCTCGGGAACCATCCGGAGCTCGGCGGCGGTGCACACGCCGTTGCCCCCGGAGAGAGGGCGAACACCGAAGAGGGTCCCGTGCGGGGAGATCTCTGCCTGGATGACGACGACAGGCTGCTCCGACCCATCGTCGAGCCGCTGGAACGCGCAGCATGGCAGTCGAATCGGATCGTGCTTCGACTCACCCTGCACGTAGAAGACGGCCTTGCCGGCACGGACGTCCTCCTCGCGCGCGGCACGTCCGGCCACATGAGGCGTGCTTCGCCATTCGGCTTTGTCGATAGGTCCCCAGAGATCCGTCATGGTCGGCACCTGGGTTCAGTGTCCGGCATGAGCGGCGTCGCCACGGATTGCCTGAACGGTGGGACGGAGGGCGCAACCCACCGCCTGAGACTTGAGCGTCATGACGAAAGTCTCGGCGTCCTTCGACTCAAGCGTCGCCGTCAGGCGTGCACTTGAAGGATGGGTCAGGCGGCACACTGCAACTCGCTGCGCCCACCGGGATGAGCATCCGTTCCGACGCTCTTTCCGTGAGCCAGCTTGCGGGCCCATAAGCAACCGCCACGACCGAAACGGCAGAACGCCGCGCGTTTGCCCAGCTGGCCGAGACTTCAACTTGCACGAGCTCTCCATCGATCTCCACCTCGTGCGCTTCCGATGGGGCCCCCACTTGAGCGACCACCTCCGACACAGGACGTGCGCACCATTCTTCGAGAGCGCGCACCAGGACTGGATAGACTCTTCCACTTTGCATCGCGGGTCCAATCCTTGAATCAAGCCGATTCGCTAGACGGTGCCGGCGTGGACGAATGACCGGACGTGGTCACTTGATACTGCAAGTGTCGGCATGAGCACCGTCCGACCTGACGTAAGTAGAGGTACTTCCGGTCCTTTTGCTGTACAGAAACAGCTTGTCGAAGCCTGAAGAAGAGGACAGTTCGATGGGGATGGCGTAACCGTTTGCATTGGCAAGCAGCGACACAGCCCGCTCCGAGTGCCTGTGCCGGAACTCGGTGCTTCCCTTGGCACGAATGACAAGACCGGTTCCATCAGCGTTGAACTGCAAGGTATCCCTGGGGCTATGGTCCGGGTCTTCGCATAGAACCCAGTTGCCGACAAGCCAGTCTGGCTTGGGTGCCGCACGTTCCGAGGCCACGGCCGTCGCCGCAGACATCAGCAACAACACTCCGACTGCACGTTTGCAGAAATCCATGGACACCTCCAGAACCGAGTCGGCCGCGTTGCGGAGCAACGTCGGCTTGAACGAACCGTCAGGCTTCATCTGCCGGAATGTGCTGCCTTACCCAGGCATCTACCGGGGAAGCTCGCTCCGCAACATGGCCAGTCTCGAGATCGGCGCACTCGACGAGTGACGGATCGCGTGTGGCGAGATGCGCCACATGCACGTAGTAGAAATCGTCCGCTCCGTCGTGGTCCGTGCAGCCGCATGCGAAGTTCCAGCCATCCTGATCGTGTGCCACCAGCAGGATCGGCCGCGATGCATCCAGGACATGGCTGCATATGATGGCGCCCATATCCGTCGGAAAGCTTCTCATGAGGCATGACGCGGGAGCCGAGCGGCGGCATTAGGGAACGAATCCTTGGGACTTGAAGGCAGAATCGCGACCGTCCGCTTGAGCGCCTTGTCGGGCATTACAGACCCTCCCAGTAAGACGCCGCGCCGGCGAAAGTCGCCGGCCTCGATCGGTACGCAAACTCGTCGGGGATCGCGAGATCCTGACGGCGAACTCGATAGCCCGTGCTGACCTTCACGTAGTCGACGTCCCCCCACCTTTGAGTAGCACGCGGATCTGGAGTCCAATCCTTGGCGAA
>VFQP010000548.1_pt1 | contig 69439 bp, 118 predicted proteins | sample 3512351 | NCBI WGS metagenome assembly VFQP01 (sample SAMN10412372, study PRJNA504923) | tailings metagenome | isolation source: Relicate 1 Philex TSF1 revegetated site | place: Philippines: Tuba, Benguet | collected 2017-08-29
GACCCCCCCCCCCACATCTCCCCCCCCCCCCCCACACACACATACACCCCAACACCCCAACACCCCCACCACACACACACAGGCAATGGCACAGCTGCCAATCACCCTCATCCTAGGCATGTCCACATCCCCATCGTGCTTCCTCAAAGACCTCCCAGTCGATGCTGTTGGCCTCCTCACCACCACCACCTTTATCCTACACAAAGCATCCCGGCTGTATGAGGAAATTGTATCCCAAGTGCTCCTGGGTAGGACATGGCCCGGGGTGGTGTTCAGTGGGAATGCACTCGACATGGTGCATGCACAATTCGTCTATCATGATTTCTGTGCAAATGCAGTATGCAAGGGCTTGCAGGTGGCGTGTATGCAGCATGCTATGCAGGAACCGACCAGTTGTGTGGGTGGGGTGTTGTTAGGGGAGGGTGTGTCTGGGGTAGCGCGTATGGTGCAGAGCATGTCGAGTAGGGAACGGCAACAGTTGCTGCAGTGCATGAAGCTCCCCCACACAGCCACGTATGTGATATGATGAAGGGGGGGGTGACACATGGGTGTGTGCTATGAATGTGTTGTGCTTGTGCAAATGTATCTGTACTATGTGTTGATTGCACACACACACACGTGATGCAACACCATGGCACAACATCATGACACAACACACCATGACACAACACGCCATAATACACACCATGATACACACCACACACACACAGGGGTGCAGCAGCAGAGGGTCACATTATCCGTGCACTGCAAGATGTACAAAGCTGCTGGTCAGGGTGGGCAGTGGTGCTGCATTGGCTATCAGAGGCAGGGGAGGTGGCTTGTACACAACATGGTGTGTGTGTGGTGTGGTGTGTGTGTGTGTGTGGTGATGTATGTGGCTATATGTACACATGCAATACTCACATCACTCCCACATTTTCTCGCGCACGCCATACCATCCCACACCCACACCACACCCACACCACACACATTCAATTCACGAATCCACACCCATGCAAATCCAAACCCACACGCCCATGCAGATCCACAAACCCACACACACCCCCCACACACCCCACAGGTACCAACAGTGAGCCATACAAGCTGCGTACCCTCCTCAGAGAATATTCACACCCACTCCCTTGCGCCGCAGTCAATGACCAAACGTTAACCAACCTACGAGCAATGCTGCGACGGCTTGATGATGGTGCTGCTCGTGCGCTCGTGCGAGCCATGCTGCAGCGTGTGGACAGGGTGTGGGGAGGGGTGGATGTGATGAGCAAGTACACAGCCATGCTCAAGGTTGTGTATGTTGGGGGTGAGGAAACTCGGTGTGTTCTCGTGTGGTTGACAAAAAACACCAACAAGAACAACACACACACACACACACTTATACACACACATCTTTGCGCAACACACAGGCATTGCTCACAGACACACCTGCACAGCACACCACACGTGGGGGTAGGGGTTCTCAAAACACAGCACCTGGTGGCCAGGGGGGACGTGGGACCCCTGCTGCTGCTGCTGGCAACAAAACCACCAGCAATGTTACTACTGATGGTGCTGGTGCTGCTACTGCTGGTGCTGCTGGTGTGTTGTCGAGGGATGCACTCCAGCAGTTGCGTAAACATGCACAGCAGCGACAACCACTGGTCAGCAGACATGATGTGATGCAACATGCAGTGGTAGGTGTATGTGTAGGGTGTGTATATAGGTGTGTTTGTAGGGGGTATCTCCGCACACCAATCTATCATTATGCGTAAAATATACATAGATGTGTACCGCATATACACGCCACACATGCACTTCACATGCATTGTGTTGTCCACACGCACCCCACGCCAAGCATCCCATCCCCTAACACCTGTCACACCACAAGGGCAATACTCACAACATCCCCAACACCTGTCACATACCATCAGGGCAACACGCATGGGCAGCAGAGCACAAGTATTGCAAAGGCATTGGCTGATGTGCTGGTGCAGGCTGCAGAGGAGTTTTTGACAACACCCCCGGCCTGCATGCCTGGTATGTGGGGGTGTGCGGGGGTGTCGGTGTGTGAGGGTGTGCAGGCGTGGGTGTATGCATGGGTGGGGGTGCATGCATGGGTGTGTAGGTGTGCGTACGTAAAGTAACACCCGCTGCATATTTCTCAACATATTTTGTACAAAACCATGTACAAACTCATGCACATTGTACACCCGACACACATCACCATTCCCACATCATTCCCCCACACTACAGCGGCAGCACCATTGTGTTGTCAAGGCAGGGGCCTGCGCTCCTTGCTCAGTGGGGCCCCTCGCGCTGCCCTCCACAAGGCCCTCACTACGGGCGCCCCCCTGGGCCCTGCAGTGCGCCAACAAGAATCACAAGGGGTGGGCCCCTGTAGCGAGGATGCTGCTATTGCCTATCAACTGCTGTTGCAAGTGGGGGAGCGTATCGATGCTGCACAGTGGTTTGAGGGGTTTTGTCAGGTGCATGGTGCAAGCGCAATCCGTGGGGGGGAGGGGTTGGGGCCCGCTGGGGCGCCCTCTTCGGGGCGGGGACCCTCTTCGGAGGGTGGGAGAAAGGCAGCAGGGACCCAGCAGGGGCACAAGCAGGGTGGAGTGAGGGAGGTGTTGTCGAGCTTTGCAAAGCGATACAAGGCAAAACGTGCAACCACTGCAACCACCAGTGTGGTATGTGTGCTGAGGGGGTTTTAGTGCATGGGGTGGGTAGATACAGTAAAGAGTCAAGGGTGGAGCTGTATGAGGCAACGTGATCATTCCTGTCACACAAACTACACAGGCAAGTACAGAAGGGGCCACACGCTTTGCATTACTCCCTGTGGAGGACCGGCAGGCGCAGCTGCGGGTGCTGGCGGCACGGTTTTCCTGTGCAGTGGCCGAGTTGCAGCTTGCTGGGGTGTGTCGACAAAGCAAGCAGCGGCGGCGTGGGGTGGTGGTGCAGCGTACAATGTATCTGCCACCATTGCTTGTGATGGGTTCCTCAGTGTGATATTGGTTGTCAATGGATTTTTGTCGATGAGACCAAGGGGACATATCCACAAGGGTGGAGACAGAATTTTGTGGTGGTGGTGATTTGTGGTGGTGAGACGACAACACCCACCACTAATTTTGTGGCAGGCAACGCAGTTGAATTGCAGATATCTCCGCTAGTGCTCTCAAACACGTCGCTGCGTACGTCCTAGGCTATATAGCGTACAAACATCACTGCGCACTTGTCCCACTAGTCGATCTGTTGCCACAACGGCTCATCCCCCCGCCTTCCTTTTTGCGTCCTTTTTTCCTTTTGGATGGTCTCCACAGCCTCGCACATCGACCTTGCGGATGTGCGTTGAGGATATTGAGCCCCTTGTGCTGGGCTTTCTTTTTTTCCCGCAGTCTAGTCACGCTAGCCCACCATCTTCGTTCGACACAGGTTCTTGTTTCGCAGCGTGCCTTGTACTCTCAAGAAGATCTTATAGGCCTTCACAATGAGCATACCTATGTCCACGAGGACCCATCATCAATGCCAATGTTCCACCATTCATCAGATGATCAACGGAAAGACCATCCAGTGTGGTTGTTGCCCACTGCGGGCTCTTCCAATGTTGGGGAACTCGAGGTGTGGTGTGTGATGATGTTGCTCATGGATTCTTGTGCACCCACTCCTCATGTGCACACAACCCCACATACACCCCCACCCCCATATGCACACCCACCCCACCCACCCCCAGGACTTTTTCGACTGGGGTGCTGCTGGGTTTGTTGACTTTGATGCTGAATTGCATGGTGCATACACATCCATAAAGAACAGTATCACACTGAAATCAGAAGACCCAATGGGAGGGGATGCTGCGTTGGTCAAACACATTGGTATGCAGTGGTGATGCATACGTGGGCTGCAATTGGTGCATCTTGTTTTGATGTGATGCTCATTATGCACGCACACTGTGCATTTCACCACACATTTCACCACACATTTCACCACACACAGTGCCATCCCCATGTCCTCCAATGCCCGCTAAAGAAGACAGTGGCTGTAGTTCAGTCGAGCATCAACACCATTCCACACAACACACAACAGCCATGGTCAACACCACAAGCATGCCTGTTGGCAACTTGCTGCACATGCTTCCTATCATCAATGCACCCCCACCCCCGCCACCATGTGGGCACCACGTGGACAGCAGTGATGCCACCTCTACTGCCTTGTGTGTGAAATTGGCACGAGCTGCAAGGTGGGTTTGTGGGTTTGTGGCATACGGGGGGGGGTGGGTGCATGATGTGCACACACAATATGCGCACCCCACATACCCTCACAATTCACACATATACACCCACACACCTTAACAACACACAGTATTCAACGGTATCGTGCCAAGCGTGCCAGGCGCGTGTTTAAGAAGAAAATACGCTATCAATCACGCAAAACCTATGCAGAGGCACGTCCACGCATCAAGGGGCGATTTGTAAAGAGGGATGAGTGAGGATTGGTGAGTGAGGACTGGTCAGTGAGGACTGGTGAGTGAATGGATTCGTGCAGTGAGTGAAGTGGTGAGTGAAGTGGTTGAGGAGGAAATTGTAAGGGACATGTGATGGTGTTGTGGAGGAGCATGGGCTTGTACCATGAAGGACAAGGTGTTGAGGGTATAGAGAGGGTATAGAGAGGGTATATAGAGAGGGATGAGAAAATAATGCTATGAGAGTCATGCACAAGCAAGACATGCTACATAAATACATATTACTATATAATCTGAACAACAGAGACTGCTACACTGCTGTTGTGTGGGTACCATACACGTTTTAGTACTCATAAACGTGTCGGGCATGCTCATGGGCATTGTGTTGGTGTGTTCTATCTATGATGCTACTGTTGCGTCTATGATGCTGCTGTATGTTGTTGCTGCTGCTGTTTGAAATGCGTGTACACAATTGTATTTGAGTGAAAACCAAGATGGCGCGCATTGCAGCAGCCTGTGGTACTGCCTCTACTCTTGCACTCCTTTACTAGTACTTTTTTGGTCCCCTTAGTTGACCCCCATCGTCCCCTTTTTGACCCCATCGTCCCCTTTTTGACCCCATCGTCCCCTTTTTTTTTGTGTGTTGAGTTCCTTTTTTGTGGTGGTACTTTTTGTCGCTGCCTCCTGTGGTACTTCCGGTTGTTGTTGTTGTTGTTGGTACTTGTGTGCATGCTGCTGTTATTCTACACGCAATGCTCGTGGAACGCCGCAGTTTGGTGTGCGGTTTGGGGAAAGACGTGCGTGTCCGATGTATGTACTGAATGTATGCACTGCTCATACTGTCATCCGCGAAAATATATACATGCGTTTGTGTTTGTTCTGCTTTGAGGCAACATTTGGTAGCATAGACAGACGCGCAACACCGTGTATACCACACTGTGTATACCACCACATCACCACATAGACGCGGGGTCTGCGTGCGCGATACATTTCATTCCCCATGTGTTGGTGGGCCCTGTTGATGAGAGCGTCCCCTGTTGTACAGCAAGGGCCAATCATTTTTGGAGAGCGTGTGTGTGTTGTGCTTTATTGTGCGTGTGTGCTCATGTTGTGCTTTATTGGAGCGTGCTCAACGCACTATTGCCACCCATGCGAGTTTGAAACCCCGGGCAAAAGTCAACAAACAAACGCGTCAACAGTCTCATGCAACAACCACGTCGGTCATGTTACCCATATTGTGTGGACGTCATGAAATGCAGCAGCACGTGTCTCGAGACAAAATATCAAACTACAGAGATAGCTCCACCCCTTGCGTTTCACACCGTCTCCAGTGGGTACACCTGGTCCCTCGAGAAACGCACATGGAAACAGTAAAAGCACACAGCATGCAGGAACAGCACACATGCATGCGGAAACACTCTCTACCACGTAGCAAAGCCAAACAACAAACAACGCACGCAGGTGCTCCCTCACAACTCCCTCACAACATTCTCTTACAATATTCTCTCGCAACGTGCGTAAAACATGCTCTCACAGCGCTCTCACGCACTCTCCAGTACATGCAGTACAACAACAATAAACACCTGCCCATTACAAAACGCAATCAGAACACCACCAGCACACCAACACCAGCACGTTTCCAGCTGCGTACACACCTTACAACAAGCATACCAACACCACACACCATACAACACATGCCCTGCCCTGCCCCATCATCTTCCACCACCATCATCTCCTCCCTCCTCAATTCATTCCACCCCTATTCCCACCCTTATATTCCCACCCCCATTCTCAGCATTGTTCATCCGTGATGATGTACAATCGCTTTGAACAGTCACCAAACAACTTCAACAGCTCCCCTGATGTTTCATTCACAAATTTTCTCGCAAACAGGGGACACTTGGGGTTGAGCGCAACACTATATGTAGGTGGTGTTGCAGCACACAGCTGGTCATGCAAGGGGGGGTCCCCTGTGAGGGCCCCCACATCCACCAAGGAGGCACGACCAGACCTGAGAGAGGGGGGGGGGGGTATGTGTCAGAGGGGCGTGTATTGATAGAGTGGTGTGTGTTATGGTAGAAGGGTGTGTATTGTGTAACAGAGGGGTGTGTGCATTGAGAGAAGGGTGTGTCATGGAAACAGAAAATGCAATGGTTATGGACATACTACCCACCCATCCACCCATTCACGCTCACTCACACGCACCCACCCACACACGCTCACCCACCCACACGCACCGTATTGCAGTTGTGTACCCACATCGTTTATGTGGCTGCCTCAGTGAGCGTATTCTACTAGAACTCAAATCCCTCTGTGTATAGGCCCGTGGATGTGCCCCCCCTGTTCTCCAGTCAACATTGGTGATGGTGCGTGTGCAGCTTGTTTCATTTTCCCTACCAAGCACACTGAGGAGTGTGGGTATGTAGTGCTCATCACTGTAGCAGTCAAAGCTGTGAGGGGTGGGGTGGAGTGGGTGTGTATGGGTGTGTATGGGTGTGTATGGGTGGGGGTGGGTCAGTGCATGGGTGTGTATGGGTGCGTGGGGGATGTGTGCATGGGAGGGGTGGTGATGGGACGAGTGTGGGTGGGTGGATGTGGTAGGGAAAGGAGATATGCAACTCACCTGGTCAACCATGATGTTTACACATACCACCCCACACCATCCACAACACATATAGCACAACCCACCACCCACAGCACATGCACCACACCACACATCCCACCCATGACACCCCTCCAGCACCACAACACCCACCCACCAATACAACCCACAAACACACCCACACCCCAAAAACACCCACATACCCACCCACATACCCACCCACATACCCGCCCTCTCGTGCCGTTTCATCAGGTGAGGGATTACAAAACCGTTCAAATGCCCAGTGTACTGCATTATCATCCACCACCACCTGTGCATGGGTCCTACTCAACATAAACCACTGCCAGCTCTTGCGCCAGCGGGAACGGGGGACCCCTGCTCTGCCCATGACTGGTCGCCACCTATACAGGGAGGTGTCCTGTGTTTTGGGGGTGTTGGTGTCCGTGGGTGTTGATGTGTGTGGATATTGGTGTGTGTGTGGATAGTGTTGCATACATATTGTTGCATATCAATATGCCGACGCTGCCATCCTTCATCCCCACCCATCCACTCCCCCCCCACACACCCGCACCTCAATCCCACACGCATCAATGCGACTTCGCCCCTCTGCGAGTATCTGCCTGTACACAACAGCAGGTGGGTACAGGGGCACATCACTCTCAGACACCATGACAAAGAAGGCATTGGTGGGTTCTAGAAGGGCCTCTCGTAACAGCAGTTTGGCTGCCAGGACGAGTTCAAAGGAACCCCACCGTGTCTGTGTGTGTTTTGGGAGAGGGGTGTTTGTTATGATGGGAGTGTTTCTTATGATGGGAGTGTTTCTTATGATGGGAGTGTTTCTTATGATGGGAGTGTTTATTGTGATGGGAGTGTTTCTTGTGATGGGGTTGTGCAGGAATGAGCAATTCCCCACCTTGTACAGCACACCCCCACCTTCCCTTGCTCCTCCTCCCTTGCTCACTACCCATGCATACACACAACCCATGCATACACACAACCCATGCATACACACAGATTGTAGACACACACACTCAGCATTTCCACCATCCCCTGCACCAATTCCCAACATCAGCATGCACATACCATCGTCCGCGCAGTGAGGATGTGCTTGTAGAATAATGATTGCTTGGGAAAGTCGGTCACAGCTGGTGGTATATGCACATACACGGAAAACAAGTACTGCTGGGCTATAGCATCTGCACCTTGGGGGGATGTGCACACTTGCTGTGCAACCTGTGATTTGGTGTGTTGGTGGGGTGATGGTGTTGTTGTGTTGATGGGGTGTTGGTGTATTGATGGGTGTTGGTGTGTATATACAAAGGTGGTGCTTTATATCAAGCATGCATTGACCATAATCATGCATTGACCATGATCATTGACCAAGAAGAAACACCACACTATCCCCCTGTAAACCCCCCTTTTCAATACACACTATCCCCCTGTAACCCCCCCTTCCCCCCTCAGTACCCCTACCTGCAGCAGCATTTCAGTGACGGGTGCACTCCCACACACAGACGCAGCCAAGTTATCCATAGGCAGCTTGTGCTTGGCCAATTCAAACCACCGCCTCCACAATTCCTCATGATGCAGCACACTCTTGCTCAAAAACATCATGGCCACCTGTTGTATATGTTGGTGATGTGGTGTATGTTGGTGATGTGGTGTATGTGTGTGTGCATGTATGCGTGTGTATGTAATGTATGTATGTGTGTATGTAATGTATGTGTACAGGAGAGTCAAAGATAAAATGAAATAAAACAAAAAAGGGGATAGGACATGTTATATATACACACAATGTACACAAACACAATACCCCCACATACAGACACTCCTCCCCCCCCCCACCAAAACATCAACAACAACAACAACAACACACCTTGGGTATTTGCAATACATAGTTGCACATCTCCTTGGAGCACGTCCTCCCTGACAATGCATGTGCCACCCGCTCTGTCATGTTACCCACCAAGCTACTATTGGACCACACATCCCTATTGCTACTCGCCTCTGTCAACACCCCCAATACTTGCATCAGTCGGGAATTCCACACTGGATCGAGTGGCTGCGCAGGTGCCCCATATCCACCTGCACTTGCACCACCTCCACTGATAAACCCCCCATCTGTTCTGAACCCCCCCCCATCTGTTTGTATTCCCCCTCGCATGCTAAGTTCGTCCGACATACTCGCACCATCCCCCGTGAGGGTGGCAGGGGTGAGTGGTGGGTGTCGGGCACAGGGGGCGTTGGTGTGGGGGACGGGAAAATCGGCCTTCCAGTCACGATCAGGGGGACGCAGGGGGCCAAGCCATGCAAAATTTTCAACAACACCTGAGGTGTGTGAATGTCGTTAGGATCCCTGCCATCACACATCATGACATTCACCGATCATTCTCATCATCATCATCATAATCACCTGGCACGGCGGCGACTGTCATCAAGACGAGCTTGAGCGCCACATTGGCCAGTAGGAAATATGCAATGTAGCGGTACCACTGGGCTGCCCGCAGATTGATTGGGGAATACCATGGTAGGCCTGCCCCCTTGTCATAGCGAGAGCCATTGGGTGTACGGGGGGACCGCATACCCCAAAACCGATTCATACAGAGATTTTGATCACTGGTTGTAAATGCGGATGCCACTGTGTAGTGGCACTGTGGGGCAGCCCATCGGGTGTGGCTGCCCTGGTGTCTTGTGGTATGATCGTGATTATGATGGGGGCTGCCCTACTGGCTGCTGGGCAAGGGTGTGTACGCTTGAGTGTAGCACACTAGCTAGTGCGGATTATTGCACGTTGCTAGGACGGTGTACAGGTGTGAATACAAGTGTTGAGAGAGGCAATCTGTTGCAGCGATTTCCACAGGGGTATGGGAGTGTAGGCTGTGTACGGGGCTGTCGAGCTGCTATACTGCGCGGTGTTTTGGGATGCCTACTATTTGAAACTATAATGGGTTTAACGTGCTGCAACAATTACTTGGTACCAACTATTTGCAAGCACCCTATATATTTGGCCGTACTTGGCGTACGTGCCATCAAGCTGAAGCGTTGGATGTGTGCAACACTGCCTGGTACAATCACCACCATATAGCCTGAGTCATAACTGACACCACACCTATGTGAGCTTGATCATATCAACCCTACTGTATGCACCGCAAAACACACTCCCAACCACGATTCTACACTACCCAACTTGCTTGGTGCAACACCAAGACTGTATTGATAACAACCACGCTCCTTGTCACGCTACTCATCACCACCAATGGCATCGCCTCGTGGCGTACCCGGCGTGCCCTCAAGCACGCCTCCCCACCCCCACCATACATGGATGTGACCATAGATACCTACTTGGCACGCGTGGTGGACACCATAACCACCACGGCAGCCCAGCCCCAAGGATGGCGCAGCTTGCAGGCTGGTTTTCGTGCTGCAGTGCTTGACGATGCCAAAGCGTGTGTTGCAGACCAACATGATCCAGCCTGGCGCAGCATCCTCGATGCAGCAGCAGCTGAGCAAGCACAAGCAGATGCTAGTGCTGAAAGTGGTGTGGAGCGGGATGCTGCAGGGGCTGGATTGTGGGATGAGCTTCGGTCCATGCTTGTGTTTGAATCAGAGCAGGTGTGTGCTGCTCGTTCACTGAGCGTGTGGACCACACGTTCCAAGCCACAATACTTGTTGGCGGGCAACATGCGGGATGCTCAAGAAGTGGCGCCGCATTTGATCCGGCAGCTTGTGATTGCTGCTGCAGTGATGCAACACCATGCAGACGTATCTGTGTCTGTGTATGAAAGCAACAGCCAAGATGCTACTGGTGTGTTTTTTTGGGGGGGTGGGGGTACGGACGGGGTTACTGGGTGCACACAAGATGTGGGGATGATCATGCATCACAGTTATCACAAATTTGACTCACACAGGCAAGTGGTTGCAGGTGTTGCATGTATTCCTAGAGCTGTTGAATGTGCCCAACCGAATTGTCATAGGTAGGGGACAACTGGCATTTTACACAGGGGATTGATGTTCAGATGTGGTGGGGTGAGCGGCTTGTTGCACACAATGCACACATGTCTATACAGGTGGTGCATTAAAGCGTGGTGTGGATCCCACTACACATGAATTGCAACCTCGCATTGCATTTTTAGCACAGGTATGGCGCGTTGTGTTTGACACCCAACAATCACATCCCAGTTACTGGCATACTCAACACACCCACCCACACATGCCACCCACCCACACATGCCACCCACCCACATGCCACCACCCACCCACACGTTCAGTTGCGCAATCGTCTGCTGGAACCCCTGGAGGGCACCCAACAGGAACCTGCCCTTCCCCAAGCCGCAGGCCCCCCCCACTCTGCCCTCTGGGACCCCACCACCAACCGCCCCCTCCTCCCCCAAACCACCCCCCTGGGCACCACCCCCGCCACCGCCCTCCGTCCCCACCGCATCGTGTTTTTCAACGACGCCTATGTGTGTGCGTGGCACATCCTTCGGTTGCTTAGTCACAATGCCGATATGGTGTGTGGCATTGATTTCTGGAGGTCCCGGTTGCGCAAGCCCAGGCTGGATACGCAGGTTCCCAGTAGGGTAAAGCACCCCGAGGATCAGGTGGGGGGGGGGAGGCCTGCACAGGGGGGGGGGGAGGCAGCAAGGGCGGTGGTGAGGGATGGGATATTGCGTAGGGCACGATGGCAGTCTTTTGAGGTGTGGTTGTGTTGCACTGTGTCTTTGCAATGGTGTTTTCTTTTCATGCATGTTGCTTTCTGATGTGTTGTCTGTATACTCCTTTGTGTGTGGGTCATACATCCCCTCACACAAGCCCTTCTCCTCGTCAACAACCAACCCAGGTGTATGATGTGTGGGTGGCAAGAGATGTAGAGGGGTCCCGTTTTCGCAACAAGCCACCCTATTTGCGCACTGGGGATGACTATGTGATGCAACGCGCAGCAGCAGGGGATGCCTTTCCCGTGTCATGCTGCTGGAATGGCGTGGTTGCGGTGGATGCCACTCCATTCCTGAGTGGCCTACGATTCAGGTATATAGTAGTGGGTTGGTGTTGGTCCTCTTCTTTGTGATTAATCTATTCATCTTCATGATCCCCATCGCAGAGCTGCCAACAAAACTGAATGTGCAGCGTCAGAGTGCTCGCTGCTGTGCCAGGACTTGCTTCTTGCAGGACACACACGCATTGCTATGGACCCCAGTGTGCGTACTGCCTACTTGCTGCCTGAGGCTGAGGATCTGTATACCCCCTACGTTGGGCAGTTTGGGGGAATCAATGGCACAGGCATTGCGCCACCCGTGTCCCCTATAGACTGGTCGCGTGTTGCGCTGCCACCCAAGAGCTGGGAATGCTGTCCGTTGCGACCAGGGGACGATTTTGTTGATTTTTCCAAGTGCAAGAGGCGCCCTCTTGAGTGAAAGCATTTTTACCCTGCTGGGTTTTCTGTTTTTTTTTTGCTCTCATATGAGCGCCGAATAAGAACATCGTGATAACACCCATCGTTGCAACAACCCGTTTGCAAACCCGTTGTTTGGTAACGTTGTTGTAGCAATCATCATCAAACAACAATAACATCAACATCAGTTGGTTGCTGAAAGCAGCGTAGCACCTGTAGCACTTGTAACCATTACACCACCACTGCAATATATCCGTTTCATTTGCATCCAAAAATGACATCTTTGCAACACACCCTCTCTGCTCATCATCACACACCCATGCGCCTTGCCAGCCACCGTGTCAACAACCACATCACCACTCGCCACATGACACCATGTCTACCAAGAAGCTCCACCTGCTGTCGTGCCATCCGCATCGATCGTAGGCGCCATCTGGACATTGCTTGGGAACGGCAAAACCAACAGGAGGATCAGCTGCAGCAGGTAGGGGCTTGGATTCATAGCCTGCGTGTGGGTGCAAGGGTCGCCATACTGCAACATATGTGCATGTTGAATATGTCTATTACATCTGCATATACACGCACTGCATGTACACGCACTGCATGTACAGGCCCATGACAACACCCAGCCCTTATCCCCCCCAGGCAATAAAGAATTGGGAGACACCAGCAGGTTCAGTGGCACCAGTCCTTAATGTGCTCAACTTGCAGCACTTGGAACGTTTGTTGGAGGTTGCAGGATCGTCTATCGTGGTGCTCGGCCTCTATTCACGGGTATGATGGTGGTGATGGTATGATTTTAGAGTAGATGCATAGAGTAGATGGATAGAGTAGATGCATAGAATAGATGCATAGAGTAGATGCATGTGTTTTTCCACACAAACCCATACATATGTCTTCCCATCAAACAAAACCCCCACGTATCCAGTCGTGTGGTGTATGCAAGTCTGTGTTTGCACAATACCACACCATGGCACTGGAAGCGTCATACCAACGTGCCGGTGTTCGTTTTCTCACCCATGACGTGCGCACCGAGTTTGATGAACGCTCTGATGTGGCCCATCTGTACAACACGTCTAGGACGGTGCCCACGTTTTTGTTTTTTGTCGATGGCGCAGTGGTATGTTGGTGTATGGGGGTGTGTATGTGTTTTGTGTGTGTGTGTGTTGTGTGTAAATGTTTTATAAACATTTACAGCTGCTTATTTGTAGCCCCCCCCCTCACACTATATACCCACACATCCGCCAGGTGCGTAGCGTGGCCATGCCCGACACCAGGCAGGGGGTACCAGCGCATGCAGTCAACATGTTGGTTGCGCGAGATTTAAAGAGGGTGGGTGAAATAATCCAGGAGCTGCTGTTGCGCACGACCCCAAGTGCCAGGCGCTAAAGGCCCTTTGGTTGTGTTGGGTGGGCACAGGGTGTTTGAGCGTGACATGGCTGCATGTACTAAAAAGCTTTGTTTCTTCTTGTACACTACACATTCATACCAGCCAATCACCATGCGAGCCAAGGTGTGTAACATAGCATACTTGTTTGTGTACATTGCGGCATAGAAAGAAGCAGCAGCAGCGTTGCATGATGCACAGCCGCCTTGTTTTTTTGGCAGCACAAACGCACGCTCACACCCCCCCTTGATCTCGTTTACCTACACAGTGGAAGAAGAAGAGGATGAGGCGTTTGAAACGCAAGCGCAGGAAGCAGAGGGCCAAGTAGACGATGCAAGGAATGGAGCATCCGTTGTTTTTGCTTCTCACATGCGTATAGCAGCATGATCATGTTGGTAACAGCTGATACATGTTATGATTTCACATTGCATTTGCGTGCACATACACAGCATCTATTTCACTCAGCGAATGGGGATGGCCAGGTGTCTGCTTGAGGCAAGCCACCACTGCAGCTTTGCAATCAATTCATCCTCGTTGGTGGTTGATTGGATGATGGGTGTTGCTGTTTTTTTTCTTGTTGGGGTGGTGACTGTGAGCATTGACGATCTTGATGATGGCACGACGACGGCTTGCACTCTAGTGATACTGGGTGTGTTGTGGGATAAGGGTGATGTACGACACTCACAAAAGCGTCCGCTCTCGTATGGCATACCATGCATGCACTGCCTTGTACGCCGCTGCCTTGTCCACTGCACCACATGCGGTCTTCCCATCATCCACACACGACATCTGTGGCTGTAATTGTGCTGCAGTTGTTGCAATCATATTTGGGGGCACGAGAGCGATGGGTGTCGGTATGGCAATGCAGGAAATGGCACACTCTGGTAAACGGCCTGTCGGTGGAGAAAGTGGACAAAGTGAAGCAATAGCAACACGCAACATACCAAACACAACGTACCAAATATGTGTCCGACTGGAGGCAGCACACCTACCAACGTGCTCACAGTGGGCAGTGTGGTGCTTGCTGACAGGTCAAGCTGAGGCACTGTGATGGTTGTATTGTCCTGCTTGGTGTCAGACGTTGGGCGGTGTTTGCGGGGTGTTACAAACCGTGCTTGCTTGTTGTCGTGCTTATCTGGCGCACAGAGCTGCAATGGTGTCACAGGGCTTGTCACAGGCGATGCTCCAGGGTTGGTTGAGGTGCCATGATTCGCTGATGTACTGATGGGCACCACGATGGCAGGTGTTTTTTGATTCTTGGCATTGTCGGGGACGTCGAGGGATATCGATGGTGATCCCAGGCACGGTGGCTGAAACTTGCGTTTGCGCATTTCGTGTGATCAAGTCCAGTGTATGGGTATGTGTTTATGTTTGCACAAAATCTTCCCAACCAAATCATCCTGCTCTACACATCACATTACTACTGCGTACGCTCATCAGTCGAAAATTCTGCACGCCGTTCGGCTATACTTGCGTTTCGAGCCAGATGCATCCACAAATGCACTATACCTAGCATATCCCCACCCGTTGGCACGTTTTGCAAGTCATTTGACACCGCCACGACGGTTGTGCCTGTCACGATAGCCTTCATACAGCAAATAGCTAGCATACAAGGCATCCCCATGGTTGAACAACATACAGAGTCCCACCAGATGCACCCATGACAATGACAAGCATGTTGATGACCACCCCAATGCAGTCACCAAGACTGCAAAGCTTGGCGGGGACGCCACGCTTGGTGGGGACGCCACGCTTGGTGGGGACGCCACTGGTGGGCACTGCCTCGCCTTGTGTGCGTCGTCGAGTGGTGGGGGTGCTTCCACAGGCTGCTGCTCGCACATGGGAAGCAGACTTTGAAAAGGAAGAGTGGCTCAAGGAGCGACGAAGGGTATGGAGGGGGCTGTACAACATGCAGCAAACATGAAAACGTGATTGTAGATGATATGTATACCATGTGCTTGTTTACGCCACTTTGACATACGCAAAAAACCCACAATCCTCCCAGTGGGTATATGAGCCCAACAATTGGCACAACCATCGAAGCCCATGGCGATACCTTCGGCACACACGCAGCATGTGGAGCTCCACTGTGTTACGTGCACTGTGGAAGCCTGCGCTGCTGTTGACCATCCTCATGGTGCTCATCTCTGTGTACGACACTGCACGCATGGTGCGTTTGTGTTGCTGTACGTTATATGGACAAATAGAGTGCAGTTATGACTACAAGATACACTGCTGTGTGTATGTTGTGTGTATGTTTTGAATGTGTATATAGTATGCAGTACAGGGGCAGCAATAGAGAACATGACAAGGTATTTGTGACCATCACCCACATCAGGCCAATTTGCTTCCCACATGGTTTCCCTGCCTCTTCGCGTCAGCACACATTCCCTTTTTACTTTGCAGCCCTGCCCTTTCCCTGTTGCTCGTGTTTCGCACCAACGCCTCGTATGCGCGGTATGCAGAGGCAAGAGCAAAGTTTGGGGGCCTCACCCGACGGTGTCGAGACTTGCTACGTCAGGTAGGTGTTTTTGTTGTGTTTGTGCATGTACTTTGCGTATACACACCTGTTTCTGCGTCCATATGTGTATACCTGTATGCAAATGCATGCACACCAGCGTATGTGAATGCATGCACACCAGCAGCAGCGTAGTATTCTTCACACGGCTTTCTGTTCCATGCAACACAATCGACCTGTATTCATCATAATAACTACACATCCTCATGGTCACTACAAACCATCATCATGGTCACTTACAAACCATCATCATGGTCACTCACAAACCATCATCATGGTTACTACACACCATCATCATGGTTACTACACACCATCATCACAATCACAACAAACCATCATCAGCCCACAACCCTGACCCACTCTCACCACAGGCCCTGCAGTGGTACCCTCCCTCCGACCAACCCCTCCTCGAACAACTCGTTCGCCTCAATGCAGCCCTCCCACGAGTGCTCCTGTGGTCATGCCGCAGTGGGCGCAACCTGCGAAAAGACCTTGTCCGCCAAAACGTCCTTTTGCCACATGAGATAGACATGGTGTGCGCGGGGAAACACCCAGTGACAACGCTGATGACGCTGATGACAATGACGATTGCAGGGGCACATGTGACCCCCTTTCAGCGGCTAGCAATGGATAGGAATTTGACTCACTTGATTGATTGCATGGGGGATTGTGAGACGATGTTGCAGACGCCGATACCACTAGCGTATACACGGTATGTGGGGTGTGGGTGGGGGCATATGATGATGCCGCCACTTGACTGTGTTTGTGTGGGGGGTGTATGTGGTGATGCCACTGAATCCCCTTGTTGTACCATGCACCCACATGTACCTGTCCCCACACAACCCTACTCCCCACACAACCCTACTCCCCACACAACCCTACTCCCCCACAACACAGGCACACATGTCGTTTCCTGTGTTTATGGCTCCTCCTAGTGCCACTGGTGTTTTGGAAGACATGTGGGTGGTTGGGGTTGCAGTGCATTGCATGCATTGCAGTGTGCTTTACGTTTCTTGGTATAGAGGAGATTGGGGTGACCATAGAAGAGCCCTTCTATACACTACCACTGGAGGTATGGGGGGTGTAGCTCATCCACTGTCCCTCATCATTCCCTCACGTCCACTGTCCCTCATCATGCTCTGCACCTCATCATGCTCTGTACCTCATCATTCCCTCACAGACAATTGCAACCAATGTGCCCCGTGACATACTCGCCATTGCTGCATCAGCTGGCCTCGTCATGCGCATGGTGGATGAAAATGCAGGGGGGGCAGTTTTGCGAGAGGGGACAGGGGAGGGGACTAGGAGTAGTGGTGGGACACATACACCAGCGAGTAGTGGTGGGACACGTGGACCAGCTACAAGACAGTTGTATGTGGGGCCTGTACCAACAAGGCAGTGGCAGGTTGCTGAAGACATGAAGCAGCAAGAGAAACAAGCAGTGCAGCAGAGACAAAAAGCGAAACAAGCAGTGGAGCGCAAGCAAGAGAAACAAGCAGTGCAGCAACGGGATGGTTTTCCACACATCACCACACCATCCCAGCACACCCAACAAACATCATCTCAACCTCCGCAACCTACAATGCCTCCTACTGATACCAGCACTGGGTTGAGGTCAACTTTGAGGTCAAATGCTACTGGTAAGAGTCTTGCAGCTGAGCTGTCACCCAGGTTTCAGTCAGATGCTGATTTGAGGTCAAATGCTGATACATGCCTTGCAGCTGAGCTTTTCAGTCAGAAAGGGTTTCAGTCAGATGCTGATGGTTTTTTCTCAGCCATGGAGGTGATTATGGACAGCTGGTCAGGGTCGTTGCCACCAACTTCTGGGACAACACAAGAGCCACGCAGCCATGGAGATGTCAGTTGCAAGACAGTTGAAATGGTAGAAAAGGAAAAGGTAGAGAAACAAAAGAGCCCAGATGCTGTGACGTTGCAGACCACTGGATGGGCGGGTGGGGTGCGCGTGCCGGCCACTGCAGCAGCCACCGCAGCAGCAGTGTTGCCGCGTGATGTGCAGGAGGATAGCTGGGAGACGTTTTTTGCCTCGGAAGACTGCACGAGCTGGTCTGGTGGTGTGCCTGGTCCCGGGGTGCCTGGGGCGCCAATGTTGCAGCACGTTTCTCCAACAGATCATGGGTTGTGCGGACCATGTGCATCCAATGGTGTGCAACAGCCATGCACACCAAAGAATGGCAGTGTGGTGGTGGATGCGCAAGTGGTCACCACCCAGCACCGTTGACTTTTTGTTTTCATTGTTGTATTGACCCCATTGGTCAAACCCCCATTGTTTTCTTATTTTTGCGACATATTTCATGACACAAGTAACAAACCTAGCCTGCGCACAAGTAAGCACGAGACTGATCCTATTTGCTGCAGCTCAGCGTGGCGTGGCGCCTGTGGTACATCGGCATATCGGTATACGACATAGTCCTGCCGTGCCTGCTAATAATTGTCACAACATACATCGAAACTTGAGAGGCGTTGTTTGTTGTCTGGGTGCATCAGCAACCATGGCTGATTCAACGCACACAAACAAACTCAGCAACGAATGGACCGCCTTGCACGTCCCTGCAGAGGTATACTGTGATGATCTGGGTCATTTTGAGGGGGTTGTACACTGCATTGTATCACCATCATCAACGGATCGCTGATGGCCGGCACACCATACCTCTCCCCCCCCCACAGGAGTTGCAATTGCGCTTTACGTTGCCGACTGGCCAATCCTTTCGATGGCGTGCCACAGGGGACAATCAGTACACAGGCGTGATACAAGGCCGCGTGGTATGATCACAGATGATCACAGATGATCACAGATGATCACAAATGATCACAAGATCACAACAACACCAGCATGCAAAACACCAGCATGCTCCCCCCCCCAGGTAACACTGCGCCAAGAACAAAACACAATCTCATACAAAATAAAAGGACGAGTGGCTACCGTCAACCCAGCAGATGATGCCGCTGTCATCACCGACTACCTCAACCTCGATGCAGTACAATTGCATGACCACAGCGCACACTGGGCACGTGCTGATGCACGTTTTGCAGCAGTCAAGCCATACATTCAGGGTGCACGGGTGTTGAGACAACCCCCCCTCGAGTGCCTCATGTCGTTTGTGTGCTCATCCAACAACCACATTAGCCGCATCGCCGGCATGGTGGAGCGCTTGTGTGTCCGCTATGGCAGTCGTATAGACTTGTTTGAAGTGCACGATGAGGTGCACGATGAGGTGCACGATGAGGTGGCTGTGAAGAACGATGCTGTGCACGCTGAGTCCAGCAGTGATGCATCGACCACCACCCAGCAGCAGAGCACACCACCCATGGAGTATTATGCATTCCCTACCCTGGAGCAGCTTGCCAATGCCACAGAAGAGGAGCTGTACGCTGATGGGTTTGGCTACAGGTATGATGCATTTCCTTTTTGTACATTTGTTTTTAGCCACATTTGTTTTTTGTCCCTTTTGCACATAAACCCCCACCATTCCAATACTCAGGGCCCGTTTTATTGTAGGTTCCATCAACCTGTTGATGCAAGAAAAAAAAGGGGAAGCATGGCTCTACAGCCTACGAGATGTCCCCTATGCAGACGCCCTCACAGCACTGCAAGAGCTCCCCGGGGTGGGCCCCAAAGTGGCGGCCTGTGTTTGTCTATTCTCCCTCGACAAGCACCAGGCGGTGCCTGTCGACACGCATGTGTGGCAGCTGGCGTGCCGGCACTATGCACCACACCTCAAGGGTCGCTCCCTCACACCCAAGCTCATGGCGCAGGTGGAGGGCGTGTTGCAAGGGGTGTTTGGGAGTCATGCAGGGTGGGCGCATAATACACTGTTTATCGCTGAGCTGGCGTCGAGTCGGGATGCGTTGCCGGAGCACTTGCAACCAAAGACACCTGGGGGGGGAGGGAGGGGCAAACGCCAACGGACATCGAGCAGTGATGATGATGGAAGTGGTGATAGTGACTGATGAATACATGTACAAAAGAACTGCTGACTGTATGTAACTGTGTAACACCGTAGGATCGTCAATATTCCAATATCCACCACCATTTGTCAATCCTATATAAAACAATCCGTTTACATAACAACCTACTCGACGAAAAACAAACAATCTATGCAGCAGCCACACAGACATCAACCCTGAATCACATTGCACATTATTTTTTGCGGGGGGGTCTCCCCCCCCGCCTGCACACCCTCACAAATAAACCATAAACCATAAACCAAAACAACTATGCAACTTGAACACGGTTGGAACGGCAACAGCAGACGGAAAAGACCATCAGCGACCCCATCATCCCGGTTCCTCCATCGCCTCCACACCAAACTGCAGCGATGCCTGCCCCTCTTGCAACTCCTTGCAGTGGGCATAGTATGCCTTGCTGCTGGACTGCTGGGCGGCATCGTGCTGCACAAGCGATTGGGGAGCACCCACATATACTGTACAACACAACCATACTTTGCATCCAGCAAGCAGGACGTAGAGTGTGAGGCATGGGCAGCACGGCAGCAGTCTGTCATAGCAACACGGGTGGAAAGACAATTGCCAGCACACTGCATGGGCATACCATACTTGTCACAGGTGGTGATGTACACGTACATTGGCGTTGTCATCCACACACCCTGTGCATACGTACCCATCCTCACCTACCCTTTTGATGCACTCTCAATGCACTCTCAATGCACTTTCAACCACCCTCAACCACATGCACCACCCGTTACCACTCTCAACCCCCCTTGTCAGCCCCACACCCCTCACCACCACACTCCCTGACACACACAGATCACCCAGGACCTGTCTCCCTGGGTGCAGCAGGGGGTGGTTCTAGAAGCTGTGGAGGCAGCTGCTAGAGAAGATGGGGCACTGCGACTGGTGCTGGTACAGGGACAGCTGTGGGCGTATGGTGACTATGAGTCAACACCATTGCATGCACGGTTTCGATATTATGTGGAGTTTTTACAGGTGGGATTGTGCGGAATATATTTGTGTGTGTGTGTGTTGCATGATGATACACGCACACATCTCTCTCTGTATTACACCACAACACTCATGACCTCCCAACCCATCGCCCCCCCCTCCCCACACAGAAAATGTTGTGTGCCATGGGTCCAGCAGCATCTGCGTTGACCGTTGACTTTGTGGTCAACCTCAAAGATGAATGCCGTTCCCCAATTGGCCCATCCACCTCCACCCCATTACCCATCATGAGTGCACACAAGAGCGCCATGTTTTATGATGTGTTGTTTCCCTTTCCTGAATTTTATCGTGACTGGGATGATGTGGTCAACGCCATGAGGAAAAAGGCGACTGCATGGGAGAACAAAAAGGTGTGGGTGGGTACGTAGGATGGGTGTGGGCTTTTATACTGCTGTGTGAGACATTGTACATGTTGATGTATGTTGGTACATGTTGGTGTATGCATATCACAATGGCGAAGTAAGGTTGACCCCCACATACGCCCCCCATGCGCGCCCACACTCATACATGCACACCAACTCCACCAGAACACCCCAACTGCCATGCCCACTGCACATACCAAATCACACGTATATCACACCTGTATCAACACCAACATACACATACAACACAGGATTTGTTGGTGTGGAGGGGGTCCCAAACAGGGGGCCAGTTTACTTCTCAAACATGGCGCAGCTTTCCCCGAGCACGCCTTGTGTTGTTGTGCAAGGAACAACCGCACCTGTGTGATGCAGCTTGGTCAGAGTGGACACAGGTGTGTGGATGTGTGAGGGTGGGGTTTTGTTGATGGGAGGGTGTGGGGAATGCAAGGTTGCAACAATATACATACATGCATACACACGCATACACCTCTATACACACACACATACTCAATACACACACACCCAGGTGGATGCTGCTGCCAAGAAGGAAATGCAGCAAGAGTTTCATGGGCTCGGGAATTTCATAAGTCTGCAAGACCAGCAACAATATAGGTGTGTAGGGTATGAGGTGATGTGTATTTGTGAGGTGATGTAGTGAGGTGATACAAAACATGTGCACATCAACACACATCATCGCTCTCAACACACTCCCCCACCCACCCACGCACACACCCACACCTAGGTACATAGCGTCACTGGATGGTAATGGCTGGGCAACACGCTTTGCACCATTGCTGTCATCATCATCAGCTGTGTTTAAGCAGACTTCACCCTGGTATGAATTCTTCTATACATCGGTATGTGAGCTGGGGGTATGGTGTTGTGGATATGTTGTGGACATGCATTCTTACGTGTGTTTGCATTTGTGTGCATGTATTTGTGTGTTTGTATGTATGCAATATCTATCCTGTATGCAGCAACTGCAACATGAAAACTGTTCACACCCACACCCCATTCACTCCCCACACACCCACTCTCCACACACCCACTCTCCCCCCCCCCACTCCCCCCCCCACCCACACCCACTAAACACAAACACAGCTGCGACCATTTGAGCACTACATACCCCTCTCACAAACCCTTGATGATGCTGCCGATGTAATACACTGGGCGCGTAACAACACAGCAGTCGTACGGCAAATCATTACCAATGCCAACACATTCGTTGACCGATGGTTGACCACAGAATGCATTCATTGCTATGCATTAGCACTCTTGCATGAGTACCAGACGCTGCTGCAATTCAATGTGAGTACACAGGGGGCGCGACTGCTGCCGCATGTCTGTCATACGGATGGGCAGGGGGAGCAGGTGGAGGAGGTCACAGTGGGGCGGTTGTGATGGTGTGATCCTGATGGTGTGGTCGTGATGGAATCAGGTGCAGTATGATTGGTGGTGCGAGTGGAAAGCAAGAGTGCATATTTATGTGTGCGCTGTGTACACCTGTGTATGCTGTAAACAACTGTGTATGCTGTGGACACCACAAGTATGGCAGCAGTTGTGGTGTGTGATGGTCTTGGTGTGGGTGGTTTCTCATGGTTGGTATGCACGTGATCGTCGTGTTGTTGACATCCATGTGTGGGTGTGTGTTTTTCAGTCAGTGTGTGTTTTTCAGTCAGTGTGTAACTTCTTGGTTCTGTGTACATGCTGCTCATGCATTCCGTGGATATACTTGAATGTGTACGAATAGACAACATGGATAGGCAATATGGACAGCAGATGCCCTAGGTGGGAGGAGCAGTCATGCACGCTTGACTACAGATGAAAACAACCGACTCCTTGTACAACCAACCAACCATGTGTTGCATTATCACGAGTACACAATTGACATGCATCACGTGATCATCAAAAACGTGTATATACTATTCAAAACTACACCTCCCCTCACCCACCCTGGCCCCTCCCCTCTTGTTTCCACACCACCGTTACAACCCCCCGCACATCCTTGACCACTGTTACCCCCCCAGCACGTCCTTGACCACCTCCCCCACTCGAGTAGCAAGGGCATCTGCAGCCTCTTGTGTGGATGCTTCTGCATACACCCGCACAATGTCTTCAGTGCCACTTGGTCTCACAAATGCCCTCCCTGTGTGTGTGTTGGGGGGTGGGGGTTGAATGTGTGTGTATGATGATGTGTGTGCATGTGTGTATATGCAGCAGGAACAGCACATACCCGTTGTACACACCACACATTCACCCCCCCCCCCCCGACACGCCCCTACCATGATCAACCTCTTGCACCAATGCATCTATACGTGCTTGCAACCCAACAGGTTGTTTCACCCTGCGCTCAGCATCCTCTGTGGTGATCATTGTCCTATCTTTGACCACCACCTTTGACTGCCGTGAGGGGAGATCTGTGTACAAGCCTGCCCACCATTGCACACTGTCTTGAGGGGGGTGACTGTCTTGGGGGGGGGTGCTGTCTTGGGTGAGTATGGGGACTGGGAGAAGGTGATGATGGCACGAGTGACATTATGAGGTGTGACATTATGGGGTGTGGAGGAAATGAAAGGGGAGGAAATGAAAGGAGAGGAAATGGCATTGCTCCTATTATCAACACCATTATCACAAGCAACACAACCATCACATTGCACATCACACACTCTCACCATCACCACTATCATCATCATCACCATCACCCATACCAATCACCTACCACCACCACCACCCACACCAATCACCTACCACTGTGTAGCCTCAAGGCAGCTTCCACTAACAATACACCACTGATGGCGTCACCCACTGCTTGATTGATGAGGCGACTGAGGGCTAACAACTGCGCTGCTGCTGGTGTGCTGGCCTGCAGCTGTGGTGTGTGAGGTGTGTGGTATGTGAGGTGTGGGTGGGTGGGTGTTGGTGTGGCAGGTTGTTTTTTTGGGTGGTGGTGGTGTGGAGGATTATTTATTTATGTTTTACCACACCCAAGATATACACTGCTCTTGAGACAGTGAGACAGTGAACAACACCTTGTCCTGCCACCAAACAACATACGCCACTCCCTACACGCCACACCCCACACACCCCCACCATCACCACACACCAACCTCATGCAGTTTGGCCAGCAGTCGTGACGAAAACAACACAGTCCCATGTCCATTTGCCTCAAAATACACCCCCACATCAAATTCCACCGCTGCATGGTGAAGGTACTTGACGCCTGTGGGGGTGCAGCCAACTGCCACCCCCAGGGTGTTTGTGAGGTAGGTGGTGGAGGTGCCGTTGGCATAGGCTGTCTGCACAACACCCACCTGTGTGTGTGGTGTGGTGTGGTGTGTGTTGCGGTGCGTGTGTGTGTTGGTGATACATGTGTTGTGGGTTGGGGATTGTACACATGGGATTGTGTCTTGTATCATAGTGTGTTGGATCTACACACTTGTATACTGGTATGTTCAACCTATTCACTTGTACCATTGTGTGGTGGATCTATACGCTAATCCTCCACCCCCAATCCTCCCACACACCAATCCTCTCCCCACACACCGTGAATGCACCAGCACTGGTAGGAAGCTGCGCGAGCAGCTTCTTCACCAGTATTGCAGCCAGTGCAGATATACGATCCCCATCCAACAGCAACACAGACGAGGAGGATGCGGGTGTTGTGGGTGTGGTGGTTGTTGTGGGTGGGAGGGGGGTAAAGTACAAGAGGCGGTCAGCGTCACCGTCGATACTTGCACAACTGTGTGTGAATATGGTTTGTGTGTGTATACGTGCAGTAATTTATGTGTGTGTGTATGTGAGAATATACTATTGACACACATTGTGGGTATGTAGGTGCATCAAGGTACGCATGTGACTTGTATGCATACCATACATCATGTTGGTTTTTCGCGACAACACATGCATGTCACCAAGAACAAAAACAAACTCAGCACCTAAACACCCTCCGCACACCAACACACCCTGCACATCATACCGGGCCCCAACTGGCACCCCCTCAAACCCAAGAGGCATGCGCTTTTCCTTTTGCACAAAATCGCTCCCACACAAATCATTCAATACCCCATTCCCTGTGTTGTACAGCTGCAGGTGCAAGCCGGCATCAGCGAGGCGAGCTGTCATTGCTGCGAGTTTGTGGGCACCAACACCATTTGCACAGTCAAGGTGGAGAGGCTGTGTGAGGTGGGGTAAGAGGTGTGTGTGTGTGTGTGTGTGTGTGTGTTGGGGGGGGTTGAGAAAAGAGAGGTGAAAGAGGTGAGAAAGGAGAGGTATAAACCCACACAACCCCCCACCCCCAGCACCCATACACACAAACCCCCACCCCCAGCACCCCCCTACCCCACACCTCCTGTGGTCGGGGTGTATCGGCAGTCACATGCACAAATGACTCTATGAGGGTGTCATAGTAATCCTGTTCTGTACTTGGGAGGGATGCATTACGCTGTCTCACCATCCAATGCAGCTCAGGGGTGGTTACTTCACCACATTCAACCACCTAGTGGGGTATGGGGGAGTATGGGCAGGGGCATATGGGTTTGTACAGGGGAGGTGTATGCTGTAGTGCAAGTGGGAGATCATGGACATGTGCGAATGATGTCATGAAGAATACAAGCAACCACCGCCATACCCACCACAATCCACCACCACAATCCACAACCATAATACAAAACCCTCATACACCTTGCAAAGTAAAGCAGCACCATCTGAAGCTGCAGTGGTGAGCACATGCGCACTTGCACGAGTGTCATGCCCAACAAGCACATTGTGTTTCTGCAGCGTGATGGGGGTGCCCTGTAGGGCTGCTGAAAGCACCTCAATGATGTCGTCAGGCGTGTTGGATGCTGCGAGCTGATTGGCATATGCCTGGGGATGATGTTGTGATGCAGCAGGTGATCAGGCATGGAGCAAGCATATACATGAGATGGGACATAGGATGGGATGATTGTAACACATACCTCCCACGCTGAGCAGAGCATGGAACCATCAGGTTCAACGAGCTTGACACCATTGTCTTGCTCTGGGTTGTGCGATGCAGTGATCACAATGCCTGTATCTGCCGAGGTTGCAATTGCCCTTGCTGCAATGAGCAATCCACATCTGGTTGGGTGGTGAGAGTGTTGGTGTATGCTATCAGATTTGTGTGCCATGTGCTACATTATATACCTATACATGATGCCGGGGAGCTTGGACGCTTCATCGCGAAATCCTGCAGTGCCATAGCTGGGAACGTATGATGGTGGTTTTGAATGCGTTGCTAGGTGCTTTGTAATTGTCTCACGCAGTGCAGTGAGGTCTGCAGTGGGAACCGTCATTGATGATGGTGGTGCTTTGATGATGGTGGTGTTGATGATCTCGATGTTGTGAGTGTTGTGCACTGCTTTGTGATACTGATGTTTACTGTGATTTTGTTGTGATGTTGCTGTTGTACAAAGTTATACATTCCATGTATACCGTGCAAACATTGCAAACAGTGTAAATTAACACACAACAACAGCAACACAATATGGCAGATGATAAGGAGCCCAACCAGGCGCCTCCAACTGCAGAGGATGAAGATGAAGATGATGGAATGGTTGGCCCAGTGCTCCCCCAACCCAAAAAACGCAAGGTACAACCTCAAACACGCAATCGTGTATGTTGTCCATATAGTTTGCGTTGCTCAACCATCTCGTTGCAAGCACTAGATGCACACATGGGCCCGCCTCCTCCAGGTGTTGGAACACGAAGCTGCCTACCTCAAGGCGCTCCCCAGTGCAGCTATGTATGAGCGCAGCTACATGCACAGGGACACCATTACGCATGTTGCAGTTGCACGTGCGGTCGACTTTGTGATCACAGGTTGGGGATGTGGTACATATGTTGTGTTGCATACACACCATGTACATATCCTGCACAGTACACTATGTGCATATCATGCTACACAACATCACACATCCTACTCTCCTCAAAACACAGGGAGTGTGGATGGTCATGTCAAGTTTTGGAAAAAGCAAGTCCAGGGCATTGAGTTTGCAAAACATTTCCGTGCCCATCTTGGCCCTGTTGTTGGTATGTGTAATGTGTGTGTTGTTTAGTGCGTGTGTTGCAGTACACCACTATTATATGCACATACATATGCACGTACAACAACATACATATGCACGTACAGCAACATACATATGTACGCACAACAACATACATATGCATGTACAACAAGACAATGAACTACTGTTAGTGACATGCAAAACATCATATTCACATGTACACACACACACACTCTCACACACACACACACACACAAAACACCCACAAAAAACAAACAAACACCCAGGTCTTGTTGTCAGTGCTGATGGGTCTCTAGCCGCAAGCATATCCAGTGATAAAACAGCCAAAGTGTTTGATGTGTTGAACTTTGATATGATAGCCATGTTGCGATTGCCATTCATACCAGTGTGTGCTGAATGGCTGTTCAAGGTGTGTATTTGTTGGTGTGTGTGTGAGTGTGATTCATTAGTACATGTGTATTGCTACATAAGTATACCCTTTCACCCTCCCCATACACAGCGTGGTGATGCCAAAGCCACCCTCGCCATCGCCGACAGCACCACCCCCACCATCCACCTCTACGACATGAGAAGCGGCAGCCCAGACCCCTATGCCACTGCCCGCATACACACCGCCCCCGTCTCACTCATGCGCTACAACCCGGCTGCTGATGTGGTGGTGTCTGTGGACACCAAGGGGGTGATCGAGTACTGGGTGCCATCCCCAGGTGGGGGGTATGGCTTCCCAGAGGATAATACAATGGTGGGGTTTAGGAGTAAGTTGGATACGGATTTGTATGCATTGGCAAAGGCAAAGGCAGTGGGTAGGAGTTTGGATGTCAGCCCTGATGGGAGCCAGTTTTCCATACTGGGGAGTGACTGGTAGGTTGTTTTGTGGGGGGGGCAGCGACTGGTGGGTTTTGTATACCTGCACACATACATATGGTTGTGTGTTTTGTGTGTGTTTGAGAGTATTTGTACATGTACATACAAGAGTATGCCCATACACCCCCCCCAGCCACACACTCTTTCTCACACATGTACACTCACATGCACCCACAAGCACGTACACAGAACCCCCACACACACACACATACACAATACACAGGCGTGTGCGTGTGTTTCGTTTTGCCACTGGTAAGCTAAGGCGCACCTATGATGAGTCACTTGAAGCAGTGAGTGCATTGCAACAGTCACAATCACCCACATTCACGTATGTGTGTGCGTGTGTGTGTGTGTGTTTGTATCACTCATCTTGTGGGGGAGGGTACAGTGTGTGCTGTGTATCTGTGTGCATGGGTAGTATGCATCTTGTACATGTAGTAGTGTACATGTTGACCATCACACACACTACAACACACTACAACACACTACAACACACTACAACACATGCTCTCACATTCTCTCAGGTTGGACAACATCGATTATGGTAGACGCATGGCAGTGGAGAAGGAGCTCCGAGCTGACTCAGCGGCACCTGCACCCAATGCTGTATTTGATGATAGTGGTAACTTTTTGTTATACGCAACATTGTTTGGTATCAAGGTGTGTTGCGTGTTTTGTATGCTACGTTGTACATGTTTTGTGTATAATGTTTTGTGTATAATGTTTTGTGTATAATGTTTTGTGTATAATGTTGTGCTGCACCATCATTGTGATTCCACTCCTATCACTCCCACACACCTTTCCACACCACACCTTTGAACACCCACACCTATCCACACCCATGACTCCCACACCCATGACTCCCACACCACACGTATCCCCAGGTCATTAATCTTGTGACAAATCAGTGCATCAAGGTATTGGGGCATGTGGAACATTCCGAGCGCTTTTTACTACTGGCACTGTATCAAGGTGCGTGTGTGTGAGGGTGTGTGAGGGTGTCTGAGGGTGTGTGAGGGTGTCAAAAGGTGTGAGGGTGTCAGGGTGTGTATGCACAGATGTACCTTCTTCTCAAGTGTACCCCCTCCCAGTTCCTCACCCAGCTACATCAACGCCTCTCTCTCTCTCTCTCTCACACACACACACACACACACACACACCACCATCGCAGGCAGTGGTGTCTCCAGTAAACGACAAAAACTCAAGTTGGTACAAGACCCTAGCAATGCAACTACAGAGGGTGACCCTACTATAATCGCCTGTGCATTCCGGAAGCAGAGGGTGTATTTGTTCACTCGGAGAGAACCTGAAGATGCTGATGAACAAGGGGTTGGGAGGTATGGGTGTGGGTGGGTGGGTGGGTGGGTGAGCGACAAAAAGCATGGGGGGTATGGGTGTGTGTTTCGAGTGTGACATGGTGGAGTACACACACCCAACACACACGCGATCCACACACACACACTCCACATACACAGGGATGTCTTTAACGAAAAACCCACCACCGACGAAATCGCACTCGTGGACACCATGGCACCGCGGGGGGCCCTCCCTCGGGGTGCCGTCATACACACCACCATGGGAGATATAACTGTGAAATTGTTCCCTGATGAATGTCCCAAAACAACAGAGAATTTCACAACCCATGCGAGTAACGGCTATTATGATGATGTGTTGTTTCATAGGGTTATTAAAGGGTTTATGATTCAGACAGGCGACCCTGATGGTGCGTGTTTTTGGGTGGGTGGGTGGATGTCGGTGTGGAGGGTTTGGGGTGGATGTGGGTTGGCATGCATCGTTATGCAGGTGATACTATCATTATCATGTGTATTCATGTATGATCATTGTCATGTACATCATTGTCATACATATCGTCATGTGCACCATCACCACCATGCACATCACTGTCATGTATGTCATGAAGCACACCATCATCTCTGTCAACCATCATCTCAATCAATACAGGTGATGGCACTGGTGGAGAGTCTATATGGGGGGGTGAATTTGAGGATGAATTACATCGCAACTTGAGGCATGATCGACCATTCACGGTAGGTGTAGGGTGGGTGTACTGCTGTGTTTGTGTATTCACCCTTACATATACACCTCTTACGTAAATGCACAGCTGTCAATGGCTAATGCAGGGCCCAATACCAATGGTATGATTTATTATATGGTGCTTATTATATTATATTATTATATATTTATGTTATATTGTTGTATATTGTCACGACTGTGAATACGCAGTTGTGTGTATGAATGTGTGTGTTTCATGTACTGTTACAATATGGTGGTATTGAAAAACATGGTGCAGCAATGTACACTCTCTATGCATAGAATGCTGTACACACACTCTCTATACATACAATGCTGTACACACACACTATGCACACCAATGGATAATCAACACAGGGTCTCAGTTCTTCATCACAACAGTGGCAACACCATGGCTTGACAACAAGCACACTGTCTTTGGACGTGTGGTCAAGGTGTGTTTGTGTGATTGTGCATGTGTTTGTGTGCATGTGAGTGTGTGCATGTGTGTGTTTGTAAGGATGCATGTGGGTGGGTGGGTGAGAATGCGTGTATGTATGTGAGAGTGCATGTGTGTGAGAAAGAGAGGGGCAATATCCTTTGTTCATTCCCACGTGCATACACACACATACATGTTCACCCATCCCCAATGGGATGGTTCTTGTCCAACCCTTGTTCTTCTTCACCCATATACAGGGAGCAGATGTGGTGTTGGCTATTGAAAAAGTGAAAACCAATCGTCTAGACAAACCACTGGATGACATTAAAATAGTCAACATTGAAGTCAAACAATCTGTGGAGTGAAGAACCAGTCAACATTGAGGTCAAGCAAAGAGTGAGGACACGGTCAATATGCAAGTCAAGCAATCTGTGGAATGAAGACAAGGGGGAAGGGGAGGGTTTTCAGGTTGTGCATGGAGGTTGTACATGATGGAGGTTGTGTATGATTGCATGTGACTCGTGTAGAGTTGTGGTGCTGCATGGTGTGGCAACAGTATTCATATAAAGCAGGGTTGCATGGAGGGAAACAGCGTTGTTTCAGTATGGGACAGGGCTACTTCCGTATGCAGTACCTTACAAAGTAATTCTAATGGTGTCGAGCAACATCATAATCAACACCATCATCATCAACAAGAACAATATCATGTGCAGAAAACCTGCACCAATCAACATGCACCTGCCAATAGACAGAGTACATCATCAGTGTACAATATCACACAAAACACACATACACAAACAAACAAACACACTCCCTCAGAGTGCATGTACACACACACATCCCTACATCCCTTGCTGGGGTTGATCAGGTGGTTGTACCCACACATACTCCTCCACATATGCACTATCAGCACCTGCAGGTGGTATGCAGCTCTGTGCACAACTGTACACGGCAATGGTGCCATAGTCAGGTGCATTGGGGTCTGAGGCATCCACATCAAGAAAGTTAATGAGCTGTGGGAGTATCTGTTGGGGAGTGGGTGGGTGTGTGGAAATGGTGGTGGTATGTGTGTATAATATGTAATATGTACAATGTGTATACAATGTATACATACACATGTAGTATAAATATATACATACAAGAGTGTGTACATGTGTGCATGTTGCAACAGTGTACGTACCCTTGCACACATCTCCACACACGTCTCCACACACACAAAACACCGCCTCCCCAACAATCCCGGATCATCCCTCTTTTTGAACAACAACAACCCCACCTGAAATTCAAATCGCCGTGGCCCACCACATGCCCCACATGGGGGCACCTCCAATGGTGGTGCAGGCTCTATGTTGGGCGTCAGTGGCTGTGCACCATCCTCAAAGCAATAGCGCACCACTTGATCAGGTGCTGCAGCAATGCGTGTCGCAAACGTTGCAAAGTGTTTTTGTTCTGGCCGCAGCTGTGCTTCTACAGAATCTATGGCCTCTGCTGTGATGTCATTGTCCTCTTGTTGTCCATCATCATCATCATCATCTTGACTGCGCATGGCTACAGCCTCCATGGCCATACCATCACCATCCTCTTCCCACCCACTCTCATCGTCATCATCATCGCCGTATTCATCCTGTACAAGTAGTTTATACTCGGGAAACAGCGTCGACAGCACCTTGGTCGGGCTTGCAATGGGATGCCCCTCCACACCAGGTTGCTCATGCAACACAACCTGCCAGGGATCGCGCTGCAACGCCAATTGCATGTCGCTTTCAGACAGCACATGCCTTGGATACACATCGTCCGCAGCAGCAGGGGTGGATGGGTATAAAGCATTGTGCAGTGGCAACTGGGACCGCAATGCCACCACATGCCCCGGTGTGTGTAGCCGTCCGCCTTGTGGGCTGATAAACATATACACAGTACGGTGAAATGCATGTGCTACACCATCCAGTGGTGCATAGAGCTGCAGCAAAAACTGCATGGTGTGTTGGGTTGTGGGGCACAGCAGGGTGGCCGTGGGGATGTGCACCGGGTCGAGCCATGCGGGTCGACCCCCAATTTTGCTTGGGAATCGATGGCGTAGCAATGCACGCTTGTCTGTTATGGGTTCTACAAATCCCAGGTTCCAATACAACTGGTCGTCGTCTTCTTCGTCGTGCATTGATGAACAATTTTTGGCGGCTTGTGAGTTTATCTGCGGTTGTATGTGGAGCATCTGTGTGACTTTGGTTGATGTTTAATATGTTGATCAAATCTTATTATGGTTGTGAATAATATGTTGACCAATATTGTGTTGACCACCACTGCGCAACCAGTAGTGCCCATCATCATAATCATACACATGTAGTGTTAACAAAAGAATAGCATGAGAATAAACGAAAGAACAAACGAGAGAATTAACCAAATGACAATTATCATGATCAGAATGCAATGCACCAATATGCACAATGCAAACATCCTCAATCCTTTGCTCCTCGCCCTCCCACTGACAACACTGACAACGCCCCACGTTTGGGCGTCCCCGGCTTGCTCCCTCCCTTGCCCTGCTTGTTTTCTGCTGAAGCAGTCTTGACCGACAACAATGCACTCGTCTCATCATCCCCTTCGTCCCCATCCCCATCATCCCCGTCAAGTGCTTCCTCATCTGCAGCAGCCTTTTCCCGCACCACCCCATTAGACCTATCAAAAGCTTGTGCCTGCCTGTACTGCACATAATTGTACAGCGCAAACCCAAAGATGGAACATGAATACCCAACGCCCTGCATCCCACTGACCGCCTCTTGCAACACAATCACACTAAACAACACCACAAAGGCATCCTTGCCCGCAGACACCACTTTAATGGTAAGGCTGCTGGTGAGCTTGATGGCGGAATAGCAGAGTGAGTTGACTGCAAATCCCATGACGGCCGCTGCAATGTAGAGCCATGGTCGGTGTTGGATCTTGTCAAATGCCTGCTCCTCCACCATGGTGGGGTACTCCACCAGGTAGGTGCCGAGCAACAGCCAGATGGTGCAGGCAGGGGCGAGAAATTTCAGCACCTCAAGGGGATGCATGGCCCGGTTGGTGAGGAGGAATTGGATCAGGACGAGGCGTAGGGCATCGGCAAGGATGGACAGGAGCATGATTAAGACGCCAATCAGGACGAAATTGATTTCGCCAAAGGATGAAATGCCAATGCCGCATGTGATGACAAGGACAGAGCCGATGAGTGGTAGGGATGGCTTTTCCAGTTGAAAGGCAAAAAGCGTCAACATGGTCACGGCGGGGGACAGTGCTTTGAGCATCTGCACAAACGCTACCGTGAGAAAGAGGTAGACCTGTTGTTGTTGTTGTTGAAAGGGGGGGGATGGTGATGGGAATATATTTGTGTGTGTCTCTGTATGTAGTGTGTCCCTCAACGCACCAAGTTGCCAGAGTACAAGGAAATCGCCATGAACAAGCCCACGGGCAGAAAACGCGTGCAAAAGTCATAGAAGCTGATTTGGGCGCCCTCGCTGTTAAGGCCAAACACCTTGCAATACACGTGTGCAGCGATGGAGGAAAAGCCCATACCCAATGTGCTGAGAGCCATTGGGTAGCTGAATCCATCATTAGAGAGGATGTATTTATTGAGGAGAATCAGAGATGATGCACTGCCCATGTACGCAATGCAGGCAAGTGTAGCTATGGTCGCCCGCAACCATAGTGGTTGCTGTTGTTCAACTGTCGCGGCCATGATCTATGTGGTGTGGTGCGGTGTGGTAGGAAGGTGCTCCTGGTGCTCGGCATTTGGGGTACATTGAGGAAACCCTTGTGATTGTGGGCGTATGTGTGCGTGTGTCATGGTGCTGAGGCTCTTGTTGTACGGGTGTCGATTGCAGAAAGAGCAGTTTATGAGAGCAGTTTAATAGTAATGGGTCATTTTTCTCGATGGAGATCATCGATGAACGGATGTTACATTTCTCAACAAATCCAATCCCAATCCTACACACGAAGCATGATTGAAAAACGTCGGTTAAAGAACGACTGTATGATGAAAGTATGTTCATCGATGCATCATCTCTTTGCCTTGTCTCTCCCCTCCACTCCTGCACTACTATTATTCATAACCCTGTAGACACGACGTGGAAGCAGGAACAAAAACACGTACAGTGCCAGCCCAATAAGCACAACATCCAGTGCATTCACTGGCCTCACTTCTTTCTCTTGCACCATCAACTTCACAATCACACTCACATTAAACTCAACATAAAGACAACATCAAAAACATGGGAAACAAATTTTGTGATACCAAAAATATCTAAAACACATCATAGTCAACCACCGCGGTACTGGGCGATGAGCACTGATATCGATGACCACAATCCCAACCCTGTCATGGCAATGGTCAATGGCACCAATGCCCATTGGACAACAAACAACTCAACACCATGCATTTTGTGTGGTACCAACTTCAAGCTGAAAAGCAGTGGGAGCACATATGAACCTCCCACGTCTCCCAGTGCTGCCACCACTGCAAGCATCGAGGAGAAAAAGGGTAACAGCCATCCTATGTGAGGTGGTATCATAAAAGTAAACAGACCAACAGATCATGGGCAGTTGGCAGGGTACAGCTACAAACCGTAAAAACATGCACACATTATACCACCTCCACACACACAAAGAAAATCCCCACACCATACCAATGCCAAATGCAAGCAGCAGCCCCCCCGTGCTCACCAAGAGCCACAGCATGCGACTGCGTGTCAACCCTGGGTAGCGCAGCACATGACCACACCCTAGTAGGTTGAGTATCATGGCAGTCCACACATTGAGGTTGATTTGATAGGCGATAATGCAGTGTACCAGTAGACCTAGGTTGGCTATGATTGCCCATCCATCCTGGTTGTGATGAGTAGGGGCGGGGATGGTGTGAGGTGGAGGAATGGGGGAGGCATGTGTTGGGAACGCCCATTGCAAGGATCTTACATTACACAGCACACGGAAGTCATGTACATGCAGACCAAGTGCTCCACAAACGAAAATACACCTCAATATACAAACAATCACACCTGTGGCAAGAGGGACGTGATGGGTACGCTCTGGTCAAAGTCACTCCCCAACTTTTGATAGCAAACAGCAGCAGTTGTGATGAATGCACACAACATAAATGTGCCTGCGATTGGGACTGGACGCTTGGAAAAGTGCGCTGGTGTATGCATGACTGACAAATATCGCATCCAGTTGATCTGAGCAAGGTGGGGGTACGTGTTTGTATACCAAGTGCCCGTACCAGGGCATGTGCTGTGACATGACACACAATAATACACCACATAGGTGTGTCCTTTGCCTGTCCACATTTACCAAGCACACATATCCCCTCTTTTCTGCACCACATCCTCTTACCCAAAACACACCTGACCACCAAAGGCAAACACCACATCCATCAATGCCACAAGCTTTTCACTGACACTTGTGTTCCTGTTGTACGCAACAGCAACAGAGGAATAATTCCCCCCCGCTGCTACTACTGCTGGTGTCAGTACCGTGCTACTATTGTATGCATGTACACATCCTTCTGTGACACTACTATTGTATGCATGTACACATCCTTGTGTTATCAAAGCTGGTGTACCCTGGCTATTGTTATCCTGCACAGCAAAGCGAAATACAACCACTCCCAAGGCAACCAGCATGCCCACAGTACCTCCAATACTTATCCATCCCAACTGTGTGTATATATTTGGGCATGGACTGTGTGTGGGCATACACAATGCTGCACAAACACATGTGTACATACATGTACATACACACACACACATATATATACAGAGGATATAGATAGATAGAGAGACAGAGAGACAGACAGAGAGAGAGAGAGAGAGAGCACACATGTATATATCACCACACACACACACACACATTACATGCACCTCCAAACAGACGGGGCACACCATCATCTACCTCTTCCAGACCCTGCAGTTGTGCTAACGGCCACATCACCACTGCAATCAACAGCCCAGCTCCCAAGTTGGTTATCATTCCCTTGCCCCATATTGATCCTACAATTTGCTTGATAGACTAGGTGTGTGTTGATAGACTAGGTGTGTGTTGATAGACTAGGTGTGTGTATGTACGTATGAGTTTGTGGTGCTCAAGGAAAGAGATCATGGGTGTAGATACAGTGCAAGGGGCAAGTGGGACGAAACAGTGACTGGGCCACACACAAGTGCTCCCCAACAAACCCAATATCACGCTGACCCCCAGGAACTCCACCCCCCCCCCACACACAATATACACACACCTCTACACACGTGATTTGAAACACAGTAGGTTCGCCCATGATTGCACCATACACCATAATATACACAGCAATGCGACCAGCACGACCATATGCAGCACTACCCCAGTCATCAAATTTGCCAGTGCGAGGTTGACTCACTGCAAGCCGAGTGAATAGTACACCTAGGAGAGGGAGAAACGATGATGGGAGTAGAGATGATGGGAGTAGAGATGATTTGGGAAGAGGAGATTTGGGTGGAACAAGGTGTACTACAAGGTATTTGGGTGAGAAAAACATGTCCAGGGTGTACTCTTTGAGCAGGTGTGACAGAGTGGCACAGTGTGCACTTCACCTGCACCTGCGCCTGCACATCATGGACATCGGGAGTCCTGCACCACTCGTACCGGTGTACATCATGCCCAGCCCCGCCAAGAGGATGGAACCGATGCCTGTAATCCAACCTAGACGTGCGAGGTCACCAGGGAGTGTGAGAGACCCAAGTCCCAACATGTCTGCCAGCAATATAAACGTGGTAATGCCCCATCCGGTGAGTGGGGCAGCATGGTGCTTGGCATCCTGCCATCCACCAGTTTCTGGGTCGGCGTGGACGTCTACATCGCCTGATTCAGTGAGGTTGCCTGATACATCAGATACAAGCCTTGGCGATGATGCGTTTTCTGTGGTGGTTGGGGTATGAAAGTGTATGTTGATGCGTGTTGAGGGTATGTTATTGTGACATACCACCGTTTTGGGAATGATCCTCCGCATGTTGTAACAACGGGCTGTCCATGGTTGCTCAACTTCGCTCTCTCTTTACTCCCTTTTGTTCTTTTGTCTCACGCCACATGCAATTTAGCGAAAATAAAATAGGACTATGTATATGACAAGACGACATGGCTGCTGCAACACTACTCGCTTTGATGCAACAACCCATGCAATCTGCCCATGCCCATCGTATACTGCAACCATTGTTACACACATCAAAACATCTTTTTAAAACAGCAGCGTAGGCTTGTATTCGAGGGAGTTGGCAATCAGATCCAAATCACGCTGCCCCTCTGCTGTGATGTTGCGGCCACCACGCACACCCTCGCTCTTCTCCACCACACCAATGGTCTCCAACTGCTGCAGGATGTGGCGGATCAAACCACCAGCTGCCTTTTCGTGGTGCTCAGGGGACACCTTGCCTGCGCGGTGGTTGCGGCCACCATACAGCTTACGGAACTTGCCCACACCAATACCTTGGTGCAAGTAGAGCTTGCGTGCAAGGGCAGCTGTGTTGTGTTTGGGGTGAGGGAGAGGTTGTGAGGGAGGATGTCATGGGGAAAGCAATGGTGGGCGTCATTGGTCGATGTCCTACTGTGTCACTTGAACCACTTTAATAGCACATACATGCATACACATGTCTTGCACAACCAATACAGCCCATAGCTGCCCACCACTAACACGACCATTACCACATCGTCATTTTACCTGCGCGTACGTAGTACCAGTCGGGGTCGTAGGGTGCAAGCTCCTTAAACTTGGCAGTCTTGATCAAGTCTACCCAGCTTGGCAACTGGATCTGTGTGTATATAAGCAGCAGGGTGAGCAGCAGCCATTGTGACATAGAGAGATGCATCTCTTGCTACAAACACCACCAAGCTTGATCATCGACCACCCAACACATGTGCTGATGTTTGCAGTGTTCATGTAACCCCGAAAATAGCACGGTGCGTGCTTCAACACGCCTGTCGACGGCATCACTTCGAGCCGCCAGTGCCCCACCACTGCTACACAACAGCCTGCTGCCTTCACACCCCTCCCAATCACTGCTGTTGTACATCAAGGCAACTGCTATACCTTGTCATTCTGCTTCAAGTGCTGGGCGTATGCCTTAATGAACAACTCTGCTGGCACATCCTTCACGCCACGGGGCAGCGTAATCTCCTCGTCTGCCATGCTGCTCTATGTGTGTATACAGTGTTGCTGTGTTGCCAAAGTGAGGTGCTTTTTGTGACGAGAAAATAAGTTGTGTTTTTTGGGTTGTTTTGGGCTTTGTCAAGGTGGTCAACTATAATACGCATTAGGTACCCATCATTTCATGTGATCAATCAATCAATCGCAATTGCACTGTTGCACATCAAGTTTCGTTGCTGCAAGCACGGCATGCAAACAGGCATCAATCACTTGCCACCCCAATCGTAACGATGCTATTGATGCACCATCGCAATGACCCAAAGCAAGCGTATGCATAATTGATGATGGCCGTGGGAGTGCCGCAAAGAAATTAACGCAATCGACGTTTGTGATCCCTTGAACACGCCACCTCCACTATTCACCCACCAGGATGCCTCACAACTGTCCTAACATTGCTAGCAACCTTATGGTGCAATTGAAACAAGTCTTGGGTGTCATTTACAGACCACATGCACGGTGTTGATCGTACACCCAACACAACGACCACCGGTTGCGGCTTTTATTGAGTGTATTCCGGTTTGTATTGATCGTGCATCCAGCAACAACAGTCAGTAGTGCCCCGGCCTGCTCTAACCGCCAATCATCATGTGTCCACATTTGCCAGCCTCCTCGCCAAAAACCCACACAACACCCACCATTCAAGCACATGTAGCATGCGAGGTCCAGCAAGGTAACGATGTATTTTTTATGTGTGAATATAACCTACCACGGCACATAGCGCATCATCATCAGGGGCATCTTGTTCTCATGCCGCCCCAGCAGGGGGGCGACCATGGACAGGCACAGCCCCGTGTCTGACCCCTGAAAACACATCACACTGCATTGATGGTCCTGCACATAGCATGCAGTTTGCTGCTACACACCAAGGGGCTGGTGCACCACCATCATCATCACCCTACCATGCAGGCCCCATCAACAACCCATTTCAACAGGTTGGTGGTTTTTCTTCATACCTTTTCTGTGGCTGTATGCATACACTCTCCATACACACCCACAACAAACCCTCAACAACCATCATAGGCAGCAGAAGAACAACAGCCACTGTACGATGACAAGCCTCACGGTGGTGTGTCAGCATGGGCAAGCAGTGCTGGTGATGGTGACAAGCACACGCTCCCTCATGTTCATCGTAGTGCATCACATCCTGTCTTTAGCAGTGGAATGGTGCGATTTTGTGCGTGTGTGGGTGGGGGTTGGGGGGCTGTTGGGGGGATGTTGGATGCATGTCGGTATGTCACAGGCTGGGGTGTATGTTGTACATTGTACGTTTGCTGGCATGTTTTGTTGTACAAACATGTACAAACCCACAACACACATGTGTATGCAACCCCCCCTACACAACCCACCCCACCCCCCCACCCCCCCACAACCCCCTCACACACAGGATTATGATGCCCCGCCCCCCCCCTCACCCTGGGCCATCCCTGCAACCTACTACACCTCCCCCCACAATCCCCTACAACCCTACACCTCACAACCACTCACACATGCAATGTCCTACCACATCCACATGACCCCCCATCACCCGTATCCTTACCCTCCCACTGAGGACAGCAACAACAAGGGTGGGTGGTATCCACACAACCAACATCAACGTCAGAATCATCAACAACAACAGCAGGAGGGTAGACCGGGAAGTAAGCTGAGCAGCAATGATCAGCATCTTGTGTCCAGAATGGTGTGTGTGATGGTGTGAGTGATGGTGTGAGTGATGGTTTGTGTGATGATGTGTATAGTGATGTGCAGAGTGGTATGTATAGTGATGCGTATAATAACCTGTGCACATTTGCCTGCATCAACACGTACACATCCACCGCCCAACACACAGGGTCACACCCACCCACCAACTGCACCCTCCCACACACCCACCCCACCTGCCGACACACCAGCCACCACCACCACCACCCCCGATCCACCCACCATCCTCGTTACACAACCATCACATAATGACCACCACGCACCATTGAGCACACTCACACCACCAACCACGCACCCCCCACCCCACCATGATGACTATGACACACTCCACACCCTAAAACACCACCACACCCTAGAACACCACACCCTAGAACACCACCACCTGGAACAACACCATCCACTGTTTGGTCAAGAACAGCGGCAGTCCTCAGATGTCCTCACACTGCCGTGTATGGATGCACTACTCAGTGGTGTTGCGTCCCCTCCCATGCCCTCCCTACAACAACTCACACCGATGCTCTCCTGTGGTCGACCGTCAAGTGGGGCCCACCCGCCCCCATGGGCGTTTTCCTCACCCCCCTCTCTTTTCTTGCCGTCCATGGTGCGTCGTACACAATTGATGTGAGGGGGGCGGCTCTGTGGGGGGAGGGGCTCTGTGAGGGGGAGGGGCTTTGTGACAATCCCCATTGCACACATGTTTGTACACCTGTTTTATACCTGGCGGCACTCACACATGTTTGCACATATTCTCGCACACACAGGGGAATGCACATGATGATGATGGGCTTGTGATGTGTCCATACCACAGTGGTGACGGTGTGGATGTGGATGTGGGTATGGGTGGGGGTGGGGGTGGGGTGGAACGTGGTGGTGAGGAGCAGGAGGAGGACACTGCAGGAAACCCAAGCAGCATGAATCACACAAGTGGGTTGCGCTTGCAGTCAGTGTCATCATTATCAGAGGGGGTGCTTCATGGGTTGTCACTTGATGCACAGGATGTTGCCCTGCTGAAAAAGGTGTGTGGGGTGTGGGGTGGGGGGGGCGTATGGTGTGTGTGTCAAAAGATGGAGTGTGTGTGCAAGTATCCCTGTATATGTGTGCGTATCCCTGTATATGTGTGATTATTCATGTATATGCACACATCTCTGTGTGAGTGTATGCATACCATCATCACCACAACAGTGCAGTGTATGCGCCACCATTTCCCCTCCAAAAACACACACACACACACACACTACACCACAGATGCTCTCACACGGTCACACGACAACCCCACAACCACCACTCATCATGCTGCCAGCCGCACACAGCTACCAATGGACCCATGCACAGCACACACACACACTGCATGGCACGTCCACATGCCCACACACCCTGTCCACCATGATGCCCACCTCCTCTGCCATGCATCATGCCGCAGGGCCCCTGTTGTATGGGCCCCCCTCGCAAAGCGGCATGGTGGACCCGGGGCGACTGTTGGCCATGCCCATGCACCCAGAGGCGCCAGGGGGATCCTTGCGGGCCCCCCTAGATGGTGCAGGGGCCCCTGCCGTGACACCCAGGACATGTTTGCAGGAGCCTGCTGTGCAACTAGCCCCCATGGCAGCAGCTTCTCTCAACACCACGCGTTCACCACAACCCGTGGGGGACATGGGTGGTGGTAGTATGGGTGTTGGCAGTATGGGTGGTGGTAGTATGGGTGGTAGTATAGGTGGCCATGGCCCCACTTTGAGTACCACGATGGATGCTGGTGGGCCAGTGGGTCATAATGTACTGGCATCACAGGTGGGCAATAATGTACTGGCATCACAGCGTACAGTGCATGTCAAGGATATTGATGTTGCCTTTTTGGAGCATGGTGGTTATTTTGATATGCCCATACAGGTAGGTGGGGGTGGGGGTGAATGTGGGTGTGGATGTGGGTGGTATTGATACTTGCACATGCTTGTACACACAAATCTACACACACACCTACACCTATACACACTTTCACACACCTACACACGTTCACACACCTACATCCCCCCATCCCTCCCCCTACAGCAAGCAGCCAACAAGCTCCAAGTGGGTGTCACAACATTGAAGAAAGTATGCCGTCAAGGTGGTGTGACCAGGTGGCCCTTTCGCAAACGCTCCTCATTGGACAACCTCATTGAAAAGACTGCGCGCTTTATTAAAGTGACTGATGAGAGCACAGCAAGGCACAAGGAGTTGGCATTGGCTGCATTGCAACAACAAAAGCTCAACTTGCAGGTGTTGGTTGGGTGGTGGTGGTGGTGTATGTGTGTATGAGGGGGTGTATGGGATGTGTGTATGTGTTTTGTGGAAGATTATATGTATGTGTGTCATTTTGAAACATATACATGCTCTGTTCATGCTCAAACTCACCCACACATACTCATTTCACACACCCTTCACACCCACACATCACACACACCTTTCACACACACCTTTCACACACGCAGCAAAACCACTCGGAAGACATTTTGCCAGACATCAAGCGCTACCGGCAATCCATATTCAAAATTAACTACAAACTCAAACAACAACAGCAACAACAACGGGCTCGCAAGGGGGGGGCTTGTCAACAAGGGGCCCCTCGTCAACAAGGGGCCCTCTCCACAGCCACTACCACCCATGATAATGCGACCACTCAAGACAATGCCGCCACCACCACCATGACAACTGTGACTACGACCACCACCACCACCACCGGGAATGATGTGCATGCAAGCCACCGGGCAAGCACCCGCAGGCGTAGGGGGTCAACACTGAGGAGGAAACGTGTGGTCAACACGGTGTGCGACAGTGATGACAGTAGTGCACCGAGTGGTGAGTACATGTCTGACATGTGCAGTGATGATGACTAATGGTGACTGCATGTCTGACATGTGCAGTGATGATGACATATGGTGACTGCATGTCTGACATATGCAGTGATGATGACTTATGCTGATGGTGATCATGATAACAAATGCTGGTGATCATGATTTGTGTTGGTGATCATGATTTGTGTTGGTGATGATGATTTGTGTTGGTGATGATGATTCATGTTTGTTGTTGCCATTAGGCATACACCAATGCCATACACATTGGCAGGCCCATCTGTACCCCGAGCTTTATGTTGTGCATTCATGCAACACCATGTTGGTACTTTTTTGTATGTCTGTACTTTTTTTCACCCATGATGTTTTTTCGCGCCAGCCAATGCTGGTGTGTTGCTTATTGGCCTACTTATCGCCCCACATATAATGCACTGTTGTTTGTTTGGTTGCGCTACATGTGCACCGCTGTTTGTTTGGTTGCCCTACATGTCTACTGTTGTTTGTTTTCTTGTGCTACATGTGCACCATTGTTTGTGCACTGTTGTTTGTTTTGCTGCTTAGTTATCACAGTTCGAGCATTAGACCTACACAACACCATCAAGCCTGTTTTTTTGTGTGTGTTTTGTTCGTTGCCGCCATATTTGAATGCCCCTGTGTTGACTCGTTTTCCCCTGTTTTCTACAGCGTTGACCCTTCTCAACAACGCAGATTACCTCCAACATCACCTTGCTGAACTATTTTTTTATCTGCAGGGCGACCCGTGTGCTGTACAGACACACGTTGCTGACGGAGCACCCCTTTCTCGGGTACTCCCCCTTTCGTTTCTTTTCATACACAATCATCCATCCATTTTTTTTCTCCTTGACTTTGTCGACGTTCGCGCATACCCTCTGAAGCAAGAGAACATATCCTCTGAAGCAAGAGAAGATACATTCGTGCTAGAGGGCGGCCTTTGTGTCATTGTACAAGTAAGTGATGGCTCGTGTAGCATGTAATGACACACAAGTACGTTGCAAGTACATTACTAGTACACAACAATCAAGTACAAAGCCCCCACGGGAGCACAACACAACGTCTTTCTCACCACCTCAACGCACGTGTACACCGCATACTTCACTCCATGTCGTTCCCTGGACCACCACTCATAGTTTATACACCTGGGCAACCTCCACCACCTTTTCCAGTGGCAGCCCAAACGACTCATAGGAACTCAGTGTGAAATTGTTCACGAGCACTTGATAGGCGTATTCCAACATCAACCATCGCCACAGGGGAGAATTTGGACGAGCGCGCACCACCGTCTTGCCAAAGAAACAGGTCATTCGAACCCCTGCGTTGCGACGTATGGTTTCCAACTCCTGCTCAAGGGCCTGCTCAGAAAAAAGGTGTGGGGGAACGTGATGGGAAGGTGGGGGGAACGTGATAGGAAGGTGGGGGGATGTGTTGTACTCAGAAAAAAGGTGTGGGGGAACGTGATGCTCAGGAAACAATGTGAGGGAACGTGATGGGATGTGTTGTGCTTGTGGAAAACACACCATACACATAGTACCACCCTGTGTCACGACAGGGTACAACAGGCTCGCCCAACCCCAAAACCACCCAACACACACAAGGAAACCCCACCCCACACATCACACCTTGATTCGAATCGCCTCCTCCTCCATAAAACGACGTCCAGAGGGCCCCGCCCCCCCCCCGGGCCCCCCTGTTGGCATAAACAGGGGTGCTTGTTCCTCGGCCATAAAGGGGGCCTCGCTCAGCAGAATGCTGTCTGACAGGGACCGCCACAGGGCCCCTCTCTCAGAGAGTCCATCAGTCAGACTGGGGGTGCTTGTGCGGGAGACAAGGGCACTTGGTTGTGCCTGTGGGGTGTTTGGGGAGGGGGGATGCATGTGCATGGGGTGGGGATGCATGTGTATGGAGTGGGGGTGGGGATGCATGTGTGTGCATGAGCGTACACATTGTATACACCACTGACTATATGTGTCTGTATCATAAAACACTATTGACCATGCGCACACCAACCTCCAATACCACACCACAGCATACCGTGCTCACGGTTGCTTGTGTCAGGCTATCCATGCTGCGCATGCTGTGCATGCTGTGCACTCGTGGCCCAAATCGCCCCAGCGCACCACAACTTGATTGCTGCTCTATATCATTATTACCACCACCACCATGACCACCATGACCACCAGCAGCAGCAGCAGCCGTGTGGGGTGCTGCTGGAGATGTTTGGGAACACGTACTCTGTTGGCATATGGAAGAGTCTGTGTGTGTGTCTCCTGGTAGTGCGTTCACTGTGTGTGTGTCTCCTGCACCCACTGGCAGTTGTGTGAATGAAGTGGATGGGGCAGAGGTGGAGAGCAGCTGTTGTTGTGCAGAGGCATGTGAATCTGTGCGCGTGGGCAGCAGCCCTGTGTGAGGGGGGGAAAGGGGGTTTGAGGGGAGGGGAGGGTGAGGGGAGGGTGGCATGCAGAGAGCACAGGAGGGGGTGATAATGTGTGAGATGCATGGAGTACAAGGTGTGGGATGTGTGGATACATGTGAGGAGGAAAGGGGGTGCATGTGCATGATGTGTTCCAGTGCAGCGCATACAACTTGTGCTACCCACCAGTACCCACCAATACCCACCAATACCCCCCCCCACCCCCCCCCACCCCACACATACGCGTTGGGCTACTATGCAACAGCATCGCTTTTCTTCGCAATTCCTTGCTTCGTACAAGCAAGCTACGCAGGTGTTCAAGAAGCTGTTGACCAAATTGACCACCCTGATTTATTTCCTCCATGTACCTGAAACAGGGGGATGTAGGTGTGCGGTGATGAGGGGGGTGATGTGGGAGGTGATGTGAGGTACTACCCACCCAAAACCCACACACACATACTACCATACACACTTCCCCCCCCAAGCATACCCATATCGAACCACCACGTGATAAAACCCACTCAAGGCAAGTGGCTCTATAAGAAATCGCTCCTCTTGCAACACATCAGGTATGGGAACTCGACGATTGGTGACAATTACTACTACACGTGGCAATGCAGGTACCTGTGTGTGTGTGTGTGTGTGTGTGTGTGTGTTGTGTGCAGTGCTATGTGTAGTGTATGTTATGGGCAACATCACCCCCCACAAGCTGAATGAACAACACATCACCAATACAAATCACATCAACACCATACCACCCATACACAAAAGACACCCCCCCATTCACCCCCTTACCTTTTCAAACAATGTACACAAGCTGGGTGGCAGCCCCCTGATTGTGTCACAATAGAAAAAACCCACTCCATTGTATCGTTGGATGTTCTCCCCAGTGGTGACCAAGGTCAAACGTTCCACAAGTTCCTCATCACCCAAACGCACTTGCTGTGTGTGTGTGTGTGTGTGTGGAGGGGGGATCGTTGCAGAAAGGCAAGAAATAATGTTGACGATTGTTTATCACCTACCACATGCATGCACACATTATGCATACATTGTACATACACAATGTACACACAGTACACACACAGTACACACACAGGAGTGGTTCAGAATACACACCCAATAGACACACGCACCTGCTTGATCACATCACGTAGCCGCTTACTATGTGCTTCTGTGTACTTTATCTTTTTCACAGTCCCCCAATTCCAAGTCCACATAGTCAGTCCCCATACAGCAGCCATCATGAGTGTCAACCAACCACCTGGGTGTGTATTGGGGTGTGTGTGTTGGTGTGTGTACTGGGATATGTATTGGTGTGTGTCTTGGGTTGTGGAGGTGTATACAAGCAGTTGCAAAGCACACACTGCATCATGCACCAACGCACTGCATCATGCACAACCAATCCCCCCCCCTCACACACACGTACATGTATGTACACCACCACCCACACATACACACCCTCCCCCCCTCCCCCCCCCAACACACATACCATGCAGTATCTTGGACAGTGAGGCAGACATAAACAACCCCTCTATAACACCAAACACCAGCAAGAACACCACAGGTATCAGTGCCATCCTCCACACAAGGCACATTACGAGTGCAGTGAATATGGTGGTGAGTAACATGTCACAGCACACTGCGATGCCTGTGTGGTGTGTATGACACAGTGATGAGGAGGAGGAAGAGGAGGAGGTGGAAATGGTACTGGATTGTGATGTGCATGAGACATTGGTGTGAGATACCACACACAAACACCCAACACCCTACCATCAGCAAAACACACACCCTCAAACACCCACCCACCCTCAAACACCTACCATATGCAGCCCCCAGTCGTTTGCTCTCCCTGAACACCAACACCACTGCCACAGTCAACATCATCATGATCGTGTTGACCACAGGTATGTAAATTTGGCCATGCACATGACGTGAGGTGTGTTGTACACGGAATTTAGGGAAGAATCCTTGGGACATTGCTTGACTCACCTGGGTGTGTGTGAGGTGTGTGTGTGTGTGGGGGGGGGGGGGGAGAGTGTTGGTGTGGGGGAGTGTTCACACACAACAAATCACATCATACCACTGAAAACACCAATACCAACACAACAACACACATACAACAACACACACAACAACAAATCACATCATACCACTGAAAACACGGCACTAATAAGTGCCTGTGAGGCAGTGATGGTGGCTAGTGTAGCAAGCACAAGCATGGGCCAGTACAGGGGTTTAGGTATAGAGTGCCAGTAGAGTGTGCCTGCATGATGAGGGTGTGCTGCCAGGTAGGCACCCTGTGTTTGTTTGGTGTGTGTGTGGTGAGGGCATGGGTGGGTGGGCGTGGGTGGGTGGGTGTGGGATGTGTATTATTCATGTATTGTGTGTGTCTGTTGTGCTTATGATGTATTGTGTGTTTATGCAAATGTATTGAGTGCGATGTGCGATTAAATATGCTCTGAAAACAACAGAATTGAAAAACATCATCCAACCTACAACACCATACACACCAACCAACAACACCATACACAACACCCAGCAACAACATACACAGCCCCATGCCCCCACACACCACCCAGCAACAACACACCTGTCCCAGGTAGGTCAACACTAGTGCAGGAAACACCAATCCTATGCAACTTAACTGAATTGCTGGTCGTGAGAAATGTGCCAAGTCAGCAAACAGGGCTTCAGTACCTTTGTGAGCGAGTGTGTGTGTAGAGAGTGTATAGAGAGTGTATAGTGTGTGTAAAGTGTGTGCATAGTGTGTCTATAGGGAGTGAATAGGGAGTGAATAGTGTGTGTCTAGGGTGAGCATTGTGTGAGTATAGTGTGTGTATAGTGTGTATATACCAGTCACACACAACAGCACCCCACTCGCGCACATACCAGTCACACACAACAGCACCCCACTCAGCTTGTGCCATGTATCCACAGGCGTGGCTCTTGCTAGTGATATCCATGCCCCTGGGTGTAACGCGTGGATGATGGGTACATGATATGTCATGATGTTGTGTACGCCTATTCCAGCGTTGAGGAGCAGCCATGCACATATGACTGGGGCAAAGATGATGCTCACTGTCGACGTGCCATATCTCTGTGTATGGGGGGGGAGGGTGTCTTGGGTGTGGGATGTGTGTGTGTGTGTTGGGTGTGTGTGTATTGAGTGTGTGTGTGAGGGGGGGGTATTGGATGTGTGTGTGAGGGGCATGATGTGGATATTGTATAGATGCAGTGTATGCAACACAATAGCAATACCAATACCGATATTGCTCACCCATTTTACAAAACCCCAACACACACACCCATCACACACCCCCATCATACACCCCCATCACACACCCCCATCACACATCACACCCCCACACAGTCACACATCACACACCACACACCTGTATGGTGAATAAGCACACCAGTATAGCAACAGTGATACCAACTATTTCAGGTCTGTGTATACCATCAACCACACCCTTGAGACCCTCAACAGCTGACAACACTGTGTGTGTTTGTTCGAGTGTGTTTATATATGTTTATATATACATTATATATATATATATATATGTGTGTGTGTGTGTGTGTGTGTATGTATGTATGTCTCAACACCACAACCTATGTGTATCAATGTGTGTGTAAGTCTATCAACACAATCAATCAACACACACCATACCTGATATAGCGGGAGTAATGGTACCATCTCCCAATATAAACCCCACACCAGTCGCTACCATGATGGATATACACTTTCTCAAATAAAACGATTTACCCAATTCCCTCCTCCAATCACGACCACTGCGTTGACCATGACCCACCCCAGCCTGCCCATGACCATTTTTTGTAGCAGCATGTGATGTGCCGTTGTTGTGGTGGCTGTTGTTGTCGTTGTGGTGGTGGTGGTTTGCACCCTGCACATCATCATGCATTGTATGTGTACCCTGCCTTTTACCATGCTCCACATCATTATCATGTGTCTGTTGCTGCCCACCACCTCTCCCATATGATGATGTGCCACCCGTCACATATAAAGTGCCATCAAAACCACCACCACTATTACCAACCATGGTTGGTGGGTGGTATGCATGCTGTGCATGCTGTGGTTCTGTGTGGGCTGCAGTCGGGGTGGTGCTGTACCGTGATAATCGATAATCAGAAGGTAGATTTGGACCAGACACATCAAATTGGAGGTTGATTGCACGACGAAGGAGGGAAAATAGGGCGAATGTACCACCTATTTGTGTGTGTGTGTGTGTGTGGTGTGTGTGTGTGTGTGTGTGTGTGTGTGTGTGTGTGTGTGTGTGTGTGTGTGTGCATGGTCAGTGTGTGTGTGTGTATGGCACAAAGATCACTGGTAATAGAGTCAACACACAGGGAGACCCCATCATTCTTGTTCCCACTATCCTCACCCTCACCATCATGCAACATCATACCATTGCCATTGTCATCGGCACGCAACACAATCAATGCATATTTCACAACCACCAATGCTGCAATGGTCCATATGACAAGGGATGTGACACCTATGTATGCATGGCGGGGTGCGCGGGGAACTTGAGCTACTTGAGCAAATACAATGCAACACACACAGGGTGGTATGCAACACACAGGGTGGTATGCAACGCCCCCATCGCATCACACACTCTCTCATCACATTCACACACTCTCTCATACCAACTACTTCTGCATGGGTTGGTTTCACACCATGCTTTGACTCAAATATGCCAGTCATGACTGTACATGGGTGTTGTTATGGTGTGTTGATGATACCCCCATGCACACCACATGGCGGCAACACGTACCGTAGAGTGGTGATGTGAGGATGTCTCCGTAAATGACACCCAGTGCAGACCAAGAAAGGGAGAGCAATGCCCATGTTGAGGTAGACTGTGTGTTGTGTTTGGACAGACACCACCGATGACACATTTCTGATGGATGCCATTCAATCTGTATGCTATTCAATCACAACCTTCCAAGCACATGCAATACTACACCCACAATACTACACCCACAAAAGCATCATGACAGCCCCACGCACAGCCGAGTGGTGTCGTTGAGAAAGATCACCATCTTGCTCCCAAGTGCTGGTCGATACACGTGCCAGCAGACCCAGTGTCACCTCGCTGCCCGACCTCTCCATTGTGGGCAATGGCACCAGCAGGATAAATAAACAATTTACATCAAATACAGCCAGTCAACACTGTTTTACACACAACCTAGTACATGCTTTCAGTCCTCATACACACAAGCCAATCCCATGTCATGAATACGCATATCAAAACAGCGTCAATCCACGCCCATGGGCTAGCCACTCGCCAACGATACCACTCTCCACAATCCACACCAATCAATCGCACACCACGCCCTCCATCCACACCCTCTTACTGCACCAACGATCATAATTCACAGCCAGACAATCAACCAAAACAATTCAATAGCACACGAGACTTTCTCAACTCACTTCGTGCCACCACCCCTCCCCCCTCCCCCATCGACACCCCCACCTCAACCCCCACCTCGCGTGCCATACACCGTGCCCTGGGTGTGGACTTTGGCACCAGACGCACAGGCATTGCAGTCAGTGCACTTGGCTTGGCGCCACGTCCCGTTGAGGTGCTGGACAGTCGTGGTACCTATGTTGCCCTGGCACAGCGTGTCGTTGCTATAGCAGAGCAGCAGGGCGCTGATGGGCTTGTTGTTGGATTACCCGTGACACGCAAGGGCAACATACGTAGTCCCACGACTGATTCCCAACAGGTGAGGGGGGTTGTGTGTGGGGGGTGGCGGGCTTGTTACATAGGGGCGTAGTACACGATGTCTCATGCATGTGTCCAGGTGGATGTACCTGTGTATGTGTATGTGTATGCACCCAACATATGCACCACACATTTACACCACACAAATACACACCACACAAATACACACCACACAAATACACAACACACAAATACACAACACACATATGCACAACACACATATGCGCAACACACATTTCTGCGCCACCTCTCTTCCCCTTGAAACAACAGGGTCGCAGGTGTCGTAATTTTGCCATTACACTTGCCACCATTGCCCTCCCCAAGGGGTTACCTGTTGTGCTTTTTGGTATGTGTGTTGGTTGATATCGCCTCTGCCTTGTTGTGTGTGTTGGTTGATATCGCCTCCACCTTGTTGATGTACCCCCCCTTATTGTACAATATACTCACCTTTGTTACACAATATACTCTACCTTGTTACAAAATATACACACCTTTGTTACACAATATACACACCTTGGTTGTACACGCATATGAATTGTGTGTGCTGTGTGCAAGAGGTCAATGTGCTGTGTGCAAGTGGTCAAGACCACCTCTACACCTATGTGCATCCCCCCCCTACACCTGTGTGCACCCCCCTCTACACCTGTGTGCACCCCCCTTTGTATATGTATATATCACACAACACAGATGAGGAGAGCACGTCACAATCAGCCAAGGCAGTGTTGTCATGGGATGGTGCAAAACGAGCACCCAAGGTAGGTGCCTGCTGTACACAAACGTATACCATGTACAAACGTGTTGCGCAACAAGTACCATGTGCAACCAACATGCTATATACATTTCAGTTGTACAATACATGTTGTGCATGCAAACAGCGTGTGCAGTGTGTCACACAACATGCAACAACCATCTGTGACACAAAACACACTATTGTTTCTCGCACAAACAACATACTATTGCTTCTCGCACAATGCACTCTCTCACAGCCGTAGGCTCACACCCTCCCTCCTTTCAACACCACACAGGGTCCAGTAGATGCAGTGGCAGCAGCAGAGCTCCTCACAGCCTACTTTCAAAACCCCAAGAATGCTGTTTTAGTTAACCCACCCAAGAAGCTACAAAACAACACATGACATATGTGATATGACGATATGATGTGATATGATATGACATTACACATGGTACATGATACACGTGACATATGTACACATTGTAAAAACAATACATGACATATATGTGCATTGCCCATGCACTACAATGTGACTTCATAGCGAGGATGCTGATGATGGTGCTGCATGCTGGTTGATACAACTGGTTGTGTTTGCAAGACATATGATGCACCAACTTTTTTGGGAATAATCTTGCAGAGAGTGCATCACTGTGTGCATTAGTACAGCATGATTGCAGTGTCTCTTTCTTTCATGAATGCCGTACTCTGTACTTATGGCTGTGTGCCTATTAGAATCTGTACCCAGGCTCCCGGTGCTTGACACCCCAAATCTCCCATACATCATTGTTACACACTCGCTATATCATTGTTGTACACAATACCTTGTACACATCAACAACGTAAATACACATCATCAGTGGTGATGTCCGTCCTTGCCATGGCCTTCGTCATGGTGGGCATCTTCGTGCTCAAAGTGTGCTGCGTGCCCAAACACAAACACATCAAAGTCCCAGTAAAAGCGGTACAAGATCCAGAACCTGTCCACATGTGATGCTTATAGTGTGCACATGCAAACAAAACCCCTCACACATAAAAGATAACGTACCACATGAGCGCGCCTGCAATCTTGCCACCCCATACGGCCTTGGGGCTGGGTTTGTGCAATGTCAACCCTGCATGTGTTACTGCTTCACCATGTGCACCACCACCTGTGAGGAGGTGAGCAGTGAAACAACAAACAATGTGAACAATGAACAACAACCCTGATCAACCACGCACCTCCACCAGCGTATCGTTTGCATTGGTGTGCCAATTGTACTGCTATGCTGCCATTAGTTTGGTCTACGTGCAGGGCTGCAGAGCGTGCCCCAGCTTGCCCCAACGCTTTGAGGCATGACGATGCTCGCCTTGCAAAGAACGCCATAGTGTGATGATGGATACTTGTAGTTTGTTTTTCTACGTTGAACTGAGTGATTTTTGGCTCAAGAAGAGGACACCAAATTTTGTCACTACTCCACCCCTTAGAAAATTTCCGCACCTCTGCTTTGGCGGCGGCTTGTGTGTTTTTACTACTCTTCAACGCATCCACATCTCCCAAAACAAATCACAAACAACCCGCAGCCGTTGGACACCCCCCAACGACAGCCACCATGGCGTTGAGCAGCCGTGAGCAGGACATTCAGATGATGCTTGCAGCGAAATGCCATATTGGCACAAAGAACTGCGACTATCAGATGCAGCGCTACATCTTCAGGCGTAGCCCTGCAGATGCTACCCATATCATCGATTTGGGCAAGACTTGGGACAAGCTGCAGCTGGCAGCCAGGATCATCTGCGCCATTGAAAACCCCCAGGATGTTGTTGTGCTCTCTGCTCGCCCCTATGGCCAGCGTGCAGTCCTCAAGTTTGCACAATACACCGGTACCAAGGCATTGGTGGGCCGATTCACACCAGGTGTGGGTTGTTTTTGTTGTGTGACATCTGCAGCGTCGTTAGACGGCGGCTGTGTTGTTGGTGTTGTGGGTGTAGGGCGTGTGTGGTGTGGCATGGGTGGTGGTGATTGATGTGGTGCATCTATGTAATGGTTGCACTATATGCAGCGAATGAGTTGGTCTGAGTAGCAAAGCACTGATCGTCAGCAGCATCCCCTCAAGGTACTCCCCCCCCTTCCCACAGGCACATTCACCAACCAAATTCAAAAGACATTCGAGGAGCCCCGTCTGTTGGTGTTGACCGACCCCCGTGTTGACCATCAGGCAATTCGTGAGTCTGCCTATGTCAACGTGCCCACCATTGCCTTTTGCAATGCCGATTCCCCACTCAAGTTTGTGGACATTGCCATCCCTGCAAACAACAAGGGCAAGGAGTCTATTGGCTGCCTGTACTACTTGTTGACAAAGATGGTGCTGCAGATGCGCGGCATCGTCAGTGCATCCAACCCATGGGACGTCATGGTCGACATGTTCTTCTACCGGTATGTTTGTTTTTGGGTGGGTAGGCATATGTGTGTACTTGCTTGGTGTCTGGAGCATCTCTGACGATCATCTTCCCATCATCATCCCACCATTATTCCCATCATCAGCATCATCCCCATCATTATCCCAACATCCCCACCAGTGAGCCCGAAGAGACCCGCACCGAAGAGGAGGAGGCTGGTGCAGAGCAGGCCGGTGGCTTTGCCCCCGCTGCACTCCCCGCTGCAGAGGAAGGATGGGCAGCTGCAGAGGCACCTGCTGCAGGTCAATGGGAAGCTGCCGCAGCCCCTGTGGGTGGCTTTGCAGCTGCTGCACCCCTCACCGAGGGTTTTGCCCCAGCGACAGACTTTGCAGCACAGTATTGATGACCCCGTATGATGAGGGGATGGCGGCGGTGGTGGTGTGATGATGGTGCCACGTGTGGTTTTTATGTGGGTGTGCTTGTTGGTGTGTAACAAACACATATGTTGATGTTGACGTATATGTTACAGCAGAGGCAATTGCAAAAAATAACCACGCAAGGATGTTCCACGCAAGGGGGATGAACATTCATCACTGCCCCACCACATCATCTCTATGCGGCAAGTTCCTCTCTCAAGGACTTCATGATGGCAGGATGTGCATGCACCAAATCATTCATTTCCCCCTTGAGTGCGTTGAGTTTCTTCTCCAGCGCCTTGCCCTGCTCCTCCATGGATGCTGTGTCTTCATCGCACGTTACCACCTGTGATTCCAACCCCTCCAACAACGCACTGCGTGGTGTCAGCACATACCTGGGTTGTGGTGGTGATGTGTACGGTGATGTTGATGAGGAAAACACCAGCATGATGATGAACACAGCACATACGCGCGCCCGATTTGCTTGTACAGTCGTGTGTCTTCTGGCGTGCTGCCAACTTCCTGTGCAGTGAGTGACGCTCGCCGCTTGAGTTGCTGTCGCTTTTTGGCTTGATCATTGAGCTGTGGGGGGGGTGAGGTGTGTGTTTGTTGGGATGCCAACTGTGTACACCATTTGTGTACACACCCCACACACCGCTGATAACTGTTGCAAAATTTGATGTTGCTGTGTTCTGAGTTCTAAAAATTGTGTTTTTGTTGCTTCCAGGTCACTAGACGCCATATTGGTGGGCAATCAATATTATGATCAGCTGGAGGATGGAGGGGTAGGTGTGGTCACAAGGTGGGTTGTTGTATGAAATGCGCAATAGTTACAGACAATGTAAACAAAAAACTCAATGATGTACACATGTGGAGGTTTTACAACGAGGAAAAACCATCGCTGTTGACACAAAAAACCACGTTGCAACACCCATGCTGCGACCCTTGTCGATCCCAAACACACACGTATACCCTTTCACAATATCCCCCAACGCAAGGCATACACTACCACGACGCATGGCAGCCAACATGGTCAACTCCCCCACGCCGCCAACAGCATCCACCCCCCCCACCAACCCCACAGCAGCAGCAAAGAATCACACGCCGCCTCGGGATGGCAGCCCACCACGCAAGCGCAGCAAGCGTAATGTAGAAGGATTTGAGACTGTAGCAACTGCCAGTGCTGTGACTGATCAGCGCCTTGACCAGTGCCTGCAGCATGTAATGGCAGCGCATTTTAGTACATCCTCTGCTGCAAAAAAGGCGATTCGGCGCATGGAGGTGGTGGTGAATGGCGACCGGGTCCACAAGACAGAGTATGAGGATGTGCGGGGGGGGGGTGTTTGTGTGTACGTGTTGTGTGTACATGATGTACATGAGATTGTGTAGAGAGACTGGGAGAACCATGGTCAGGACAAACATAATCACACAACCATGCCTTACAACCATATGTACACCAACAACAGTCTCATGGTGCACGCTGGTGACGTGATAGAGTGGCAGCAGCGTAGGGGTCCCAAAAAACAACCAGCATGGCGCACCATGCGACAGGATGCGAATATTGTGGTGGTGTATGAGGATGGGCACTTTGCATGTGTGATAAAGCCACCTGGGTGGGCTACACGGGTTCGTCTGTATGTGGTGTACTGTGCACACATTATAGGGCTTTGTACTGTTGTGTTGCGACATGTCTTGGTGGATATTGTATGTTGTGGTTGTATGTTGGTTCTGGATGTAGGGGTGCTGTATGGTGGATATTGTAAGGTGGTGCTGTATGTAGGTATAGTCTCAGCAGTTGTTGTCTGAGCTGTTGTTGTCTGAGCAGTTGTTGTTTCACAGGGCCCCTCTCTGTGCTCCAGGGTACCCCCCATAAGCGAAAGGGCCCCAAGTTGTGTGTGGATGACATGTTACACTTTGCATGTGAGCCCACAACTGAATTGGGAGCATACCCACAAGCACGACCGGTATGTACAGTGGGTGTAACGTGGGTATGTACAGTGGGTGTAACGTGGGTATGTACAGTGGGTGTAAAGTGGGTATGTACAGTGGGTGTAAAGTGGGTATGTGAAGGGGTGAAGGGGTAAGTAAAGTGGGTGAAACTTTTTCTGTAATGTGGGTACCTGCCACTCCCCAACCAATGTAGTACACTGCAACCTACACATATACTCAGGTACACAGACTGGATGCCCCCACAGGGGGTCTGTTGCTCGTTGCCAAAACAGCGCATGGCATGAGAACACTTGCTTACGATTTTGCAGAAGTATGATGTGTGCTCTATGATGTTGTGTGTGTACGTCCCTCACACACATCCCCCCTCACCACACACATCCCCCCTCACCCCCAACACAACACCACTCCCAGCGACGGGTGTACAAGCGCTACCAAGCAGTGGTGCATGGTCAGTTGGAGGGACATGGGATGATTGATGCCCCACTCAAAGAACGGCATGCAGTGACTTACTATAGGGCTGTGAACAGTGTGACACATGAGGATGGACAGGTGGTGACAGTGGTGGATTTGTGGCCAAAGACAGGTGTGGGGATGATGATGATGGCATCCTATGATGGTCATCATCCTATGTCAACATCAGGGTTGGCCCACACACCAAGGTGCCCATAAACTTACACCAAAACACAGGCCGCACACACCAGCTGCGCAAGCACATGGCATTGATTGGCCACCCATTGGTGGGTGATAAGCGCTACACCGCTGGGTTTGCATCCCTTAAGCCTGATCGTGCAGTGGATCATCAACGGGGTGTTGCATTGGATGTGGCACATGACCAGCAGCAAGCTGTGTTGCCAAGCAAACCAACAGTGACAGAAAGCAACACGCATACGAGGGCGGTCCCGGCAGGCTGCACATCACTCGATCGGTCATTTTGTTTGTGGGCGGTAGAGCTGTTTGTGCAGCATCCAGTCACCCGTGAGTGGCTGCGGTTGGCACTGACAGATGTGCCATTACGCACGTCGATTGTGGTGGGGGATGCAAGTGGTGGGGAGAGCGAACTGGAGGAAGATGATGGAGCTGAGGCGTAGCTGGGGTGCATCTGCTTTTGTGTGATTTTATGTGATTTTCTTTTCTCTTACTGACAGGTTTTCCACCACAGTACACAGCAACATACTTCTTACACTACTTGATCCCGTGCAACACTATTGTGGTTGTAGACATCCTCTGTAATCAGTATCGGAGCTCACTCACACAGCCCAAAGCACGTATTTCATAGTTTCGCCATGTTGATGAAGCTGCATTTAAACGGAAACCCTGTGCATCTGCGTGCAGGTGTGTGGGTGTTGGTTTCCATTCTATTCCACGCCCTAGACTCGATGTCAGTGGTGGAGACAAGAAAACGTGTGGCATTCTGGACGGAAATGTTGCTCCATCGGCATAGACGGCATTGCATCTGCCAGATTGGCGATTGATGCAGGTCAATACAACACATCCCAATGCCATGTCCACAGGTCCCAGAGCACGACCCCGTCGCGCCCTTGTCACACACGCACGCCTCAATGGCAAGCTTGCCTCTGAGCCAGTAGCAGATCTGGTGCGTGTAGGTGTAATTGTTGCAGCTGTATTGCTTGCAACTGTATTGCCAGCACGTGTTTCTGCGCGATCTGATCTGTGATTGAGAGTACTGCACAATCCATACACCTTGGACACCCGCAGGTGGACGGGGCAGTCACCAGTGGCCCAGATCTCAGTGTGGAGGTCAATGGCATGCGCCTCCCCAACCCCTTTGTCATTGGCAGCGGTGTGTGTATGGTGCATGCTACTGTGTACATATGTTGACACTGTATACACATGTTCACATACGCATTCCTTACTATGCACCACTCTCACCATCCATTCACACGTACAATACATGCAGTACACATGTACAAACACACACACACACCTGTACATATATAGACATGTATAGACCTATATGTATATGGGCATGCACTGCATTCACACACTGCATTCACACACTGCATTCACACACCGCATTTTCTCACCGCATATCACACACAGGTCCCCCAGGCACTAATTACGCAGTGATGAAAAAGGCATTTGAGGAGGGATGGGGGGGGGTGATTGCCAAAACCGTTTCACTAGACTCCTCAAAGGTGTGTTGTTGTTTTTTCACGTGTTTATTTGTGTGTGTCTCTTCCAAGGTGTTTTTTTTGTATGTGTGTGTTTGTGTGTGTCTCTTCAAAGGTGTGTTTGTGTTGTTGTTTTTTACGTGTTTGTTTGTGTATGTCTCTACACAACAAGCCCATCGCCCCACCACCCCACAACATCACACACACCCCATAACACAACACCCACACCCCCCTCCGAAACACCCACACACCCCAACACCTCAACACCCCTCCAAAACGCCCGAACTCTTACAACACAGGTGGTAAACGTCACCCCCAGGTATGCCAAACTCAAGTCAGCTGATGGCAAGGAGGTGATTGGCTGGGAGAATATTGAGCTGATTAGTGATAGGCCACTGTCAGTCATGCTGGATGAGTTTAAACGTTTAAAGGAGGAGTTTCCCAACAGGTAGTGGGAGTGGGTGATGTGGGGTTGTGAGACGTAGGGGTGGGTGGGGTATGGGTGTGTGGGGTATGGGTGTGTGTATAGTGAATGGTGATATTAATGTGAACGATATTTGGATTGATACACATTCATGATACTACACACACACACATGATACCCCCCTCCCACACACACACACATTACACCCCCCCCCCCCCCCAAATACAGAATCCTCATTGCCTCCATCATGGAAGAATACAACAAAGACGCATGGCAAGAGCTCGTCGGCCTGTGTGAAGACGCAGGTGTGGACGCCTTTGAAATCAACTTTAGCTGCCCACATGGCATGCCTGAGCGAAAAATGGGCATGGCAATGGGACAAGACTGTGAATTGTTGACTGAGGCGGCTTCATGGGTCAATCAAGTATCCACAAAGCCTGTGTGGGCCAAAATGACACCCAACATCACCGATATTACCCTGCCTGCACGTGCTGCCCTCGATGCTGGGTGCGAGGGGATTGCGGCGATTAATACTATTCAGAGTGTGATGGGGATTAATTTGGTGACGTTGCGGCCTGAGCCGAGTGTGGAGGGGTATACGACACCGGGGGGGTATTCAAGCAAGGCTGTGAAACCCATTGCATTGGCCAAGGTGTGTGGGGGGGTGGGGGGGGGGTATAGAGAATATGATGCGTGTGATATGAGTGTGATGAGTATGATGATGTCAGCATTACGCAGCAAGAAAAACTACTCACACAAATACTACTCAATACATATATATTACTCAATACATATATACCATTCAACATACATACTCAAAATACACATACTATTCAATACATATATACATACCATTCAATACACACACCATACTCAATGCACACACTACACCCCCACCCACAGGTCATGGCTATTGCAAAGCTTATTCAGGGTGAGTACAAGGGGGGGCCTAGTCTGTCTGGCATAGGGGGGGTCGAGACAGGACGTGATGCTGCTGAGTTTCTGCTGCTCGGGGCCAACACAGTGCAGGTGGGAGGGTGTGGGGGGTGTGTGAGATGTGGGTGTATTGTGTGGGGTGTATTGTGTGTGATGCAGGGTGTGATGTGTGAGGTGTATTGTGTGGAGGTTGTGTACAGTGTTGTCCATGCACCAGTATGTACTCCCACTAGCATGCTCCCACTACAACATACTCACCCATCCCCCCCCTCTCACACCTCACAGGTATGCACAGGTGTGATGCTGCACGGCTACCCGCTCGTCAAGACCCTGTGTGGTGGTCTCCAAGCATTTATGCAACAACACGGCTTTCATGCCATTGAGGAATTCCGAGGTGCGTCCCTCCCCTACTTCACCTCCCACATGGAGTTGGTGCGAATGCAGCGCGAGGCTATTGAGCATAAGAAAGCGGCACGAGTGGGACTGGCCAAGGATGACGAGTGGAGTGGGGATGGGTTTGTGGAGGAGGCAGAGTCAATGGTGGCTAATTGATGTGGATCACACAAACCATGGTGGGTAATTGAGGTAGCGAGGAGGTGGAATACAACCAGGTGTATGTATGTCCGAGGACCGTGGTAGCTATAGAGAAACACACATCACGACCATAACAATGACTGCTTTACGAGACATAGCAGCAACATCAGCACATTTGTGTGTTGTTGTATGTGTGTGTATATGTGTGTGGTGTACCAACCGTGTACAATTCCATTGTGAGCAGCGCGTGTACAATGACCATGTAACAGACACACCAATGATGACGTGGAAGCATACATGTGGGGGGGTGAGGAGAACACATGTGTGTGTATCTGCAGTAGATGCCCACCTCTCCACATTCCTTACAACAACTCTGCATTCCTTACAACCCTAATCTCACAAAGATTGTTTGAAAAAATACGAGTGCACGTGATACCCCAACTTCCACTTGTACGTCTGCAGCAGCCCCGCCATCGAAAACATCACCACCCCCAAACACGGATAGCACACACACCGCTGCAGCCACACCGACCGCACACGTGGTGCCACCAGTGCAAGCAACGCAAATGCTACACCAAAGGACGTATAGGTGGCACCCATGATAAACCCCTCTGCGCCCAGTTGACCCTGGCCTTGCAAAAACAGCTGGGGACCATCTTCCCGGGGTATGAGGAGTGGCATTCCTCTGATGATGTTGTACATGCCACCCGACACGGAAAACCAGTAAACAAAGAGGGACCCCAAGAGGTATATGGGCCTGTGTGGGGTGGAAGGGGATTGTGGTTGGTTGTGTGGGCTGTGCAGTGCAAAACATGTGTACACCATGCACAATGTGTACATGTACACCCCCCATACTTGAAGCGCACGATGGGTGAATAATACAACTTGTACGCAACAAATGCGCCCATGCCCAATGCCAACAACGCCACCACTGGGAAATATCGACTCTTGAACAACGAGGCAGCTTCTGGGATGGGGATGGCATACCCTGCAGCATCCCGGACAAACGACACAAACGTGCCAGGTTTCCATGGATAGTCAGGGAATGCATTGGCATCCATTTTGTGGTCGCTGGGGATGGGGATGGCAGCACCGGGGGGGATGGGGAGGTCGGGTGCAACGTGGGCGACAAATGGCAGCATCTTGATGTCCAATCGGGCAAATGCTTGTTGGACTTCATGGAGTTCTATGGACACCATGAATACGGGTTTCTGTGTGGAGTGGGTTGTGGTGGGTTGGTGTTGTTGTTGTTTGAGATAATCTCTTGGTATCATGGTGCATGATCACATGCGTATACCTTGGCAAATGCGCCATCACCACCAGCACGCTGCTGTGCAACCACGTCCTTTTTCAGTGCGGTCGCTGCAAAGCCAAAGTTTTTGCGTAGCTGGCGCAGGTTGAGGCCAGATTTGTCCATAAGCTGCTTGGCAGTGGCAAAGATGATGATGGAATAGGGGCGAGTGGTGCCATCAATGTAGGTCTCCACATCCTCTGCGTCAAAGTGGATTACACCATCAGAGGATGATAACATACGGTCTGTGAGTTCCTCCACACTCTGTGGTGGGAGTGGATGTGACTATGCTGATGGGTGTTGGATGATTGTTGGTTGATCAGGGTGGTCACCTTGGTGGGTTGGGATTTTGATGCTGCGTGTACATGATTCCCTAGTGTGCATACAACGATTGTGAGCAGGGCATATCGCACTAATGGCTGTGTATGTGTAGCCATGAGGGTAATGATGATGTGATGGTGCAGATCTGTATTGTGTTTGGTGTTGTTTATTTCATGGTCTGATGTTTTTTGCTAGGTAGGGGTGATGTGTGATGCATATGGATCACAGGGGTTGGGTGGAGTGACACACAGTAACATATATATATGCAATACATATTGCTCAATTCAGCTTCGAAGCTCAAGAGTTGCAACATTCACAATTGCTCATCATTCACATGTATTGTTTGTACACATTGTTTTAAGGCTATTGCGCATACAAACAGTACCAAACAACAAACAGATGGGCGATGATGCCAATCAATATGAGCTGCAGCGACAACAACGAATAGCACGCAACCGTGCCAGGATGGCAGAACTGCAGGTGAGACAGTTGAGACAAAAATGTGTGCTTTGAGACTTTTGCTGATCTCGATGCCATCCAAATCACAGCTGGAGGAGCTTGCAAACGATGTGCAGCTGGACGCACAGCAACTGCAGCATGCAAAACAAGCAGAGCAGCAAGCACTCCGTCAGGAATTGTTGGCGAATGTTGTACCAGCCACACAGCGCCCTGTGCGTCGAGCAAGTGCTGCTGCACAATACAGGATGACCACCGAAGCCGATGATGAGGACGAGGAGGAAGGAGTGCATGCTTCTGATGATGAATATGACCCCCTTGGTATGTTGCTTTTTGGGAATGGGTGTGTGTGACTCTTGTGTGTCTTTCTGTGTATTGCATTGCCATGTGAACGCACCCCAACATCATACCCACACACATTGCAACACACATCATCACCATAATCACAGACGAGTTGCAAACCAAGCCCACAGCAATGGGTGGTCATCCATCATCCTCAGGGGACACCTCATCCCTATCGTTGACTGAGACATCCGAACAAGAAGAGGATGTTGAGGGGGGAGAAGATGAGGTGGAAAAGGGGGGAGAAGATGAGGTGCATAACAGTGTGTTGGGTGTATCCAAGTTGCAACAGAAACAGCGAATGAAACAAGAACAACGACTGAAACAGCAACAACAACAGCGAATGAAACAGCAACAGCGGAAAGCAATGCATACACAACAACAAGAGCACGAAAACAACAACAGCAATGCAGCTCGTGAGGTGCTTGTGATACCAAGTGATGATGACGAGGAATTACAGCGTGCATTGCTCATGTCTATGCAGGGTATGGTGTGGGTGGTGTATGGGATGCCGTGCATGGATGCTTGTGATGTATGGGCTGTGGTGTGTTACAACACATGATGAGCAGCACAAACAAGTACAATAAAAGCAAAGACCATAACACACAACACAACACCACAGATGTTGCAGGATCACCTGTGAATCAACCATCACCATCACACCAACACCCTACACCCAAGCCCCCAGCACCAACACCCACCAACCCCTCACCCACCCCAAAACCCCAAAACCCACCTCAACCTCGTGGCAAGAAACGTCAGCGTGCGTTGTCAGACGATCAGGTGGCTACTGTGTTTGCAGTGCTGCAACGTGGTGGTGATATGGTTGGGCGCTCCCACATTGCATACGCAGCACAGCAGCTTGAGTTGCAGTTGACAGAAGATGAGCTGGATGTGATGATTGATCGTGTGCAGGAGCATACGGGCGGGGAGCGCATGTTGACGTACGAGGCGTTTTGTACACTAGCACAACAACTGTTTTAGGTTTTTGTGTGTGAGTGTGGGGTGGTGGTGGTGGTAATATTCTTGTTACACATTGATGTTTTTTCAATCAACAGCATACATGTTTCATGAGAATGGCATTATTATTTCGTGCATTCATTATTTTCTATGCAAATTACAAAAGAACAACAACATGCGCTTTCCACACCGTCTCTCTAGTCTACCATGTTGTACATGCTGTCGTCTGGCTCCAGGTCGACATGCACGCCTGTAGCATCCAATACCAGCTTTTCAACCACCTCGTACAACTGCAGGGGGGCTGGTGGTGGTGATGGTGCATCAGGGGCCTTGCCTTGCTGTGCGGGGGCTCCTGTCATGTTTTCGCTGAGTGGCGCTTGGGAAATCCAGCTTCCGTCCCCCTACAGTGTGATGGTTTGTTGCGTTCGAATATGGCGTCCATACGCACGCAATTGCATTATGCAATAATCCAGGGATGCCACATGGCCGCGATGCGTTGTGTACAAACCTGATGTGCAAATAACATCTTCTGTCCTTTGGCATGCAGAGTCAACACGCCCTGCTGTGTATCACGATCTACTTGCAAGAGTGGCTGTCCCTTGTGCAACCAAATCATGGTGGAGCCACGCATCTGCACTGATGATGCACTGTCCTTGTCCAGCCCGTGATGCAGCTTCATCAAGAGCTCGCCCTGCAGCTTGTCTGCAACTCTGTTGAATGTTTGGGCACTCGTTTCGATGGTAAATGTCTCAGATGGCACATTGGGTGAGGAGTTGGTGGTGCCACGGATGATGCCAGTAGTGGACGTCAGCTGATGCAAGCGTGGCAGGCACCTACGTGCAGCGTGCAACATGATGTGTTTGTTTTTACTCACGATTTCGCAAAAAATAATGAAAATCACGTGAAAATGAAAAAACAACGGGGACCCTCGCCAAGACAATGTTGTGTGAATATCACAAAATCACTCGCGCTTATTGTGGATCTTTACCCACACACGTGGAAGCCAGCACCCTGTATTCTGTTGATATGCTTTATACGCATCGGCCCGTGCTTTGTTTGCCACCATGCGGTGCTCCACCATGATCGTGACAGGCACCTGTAGGTGTGCAATACATGTACGTGTGTATATGTAGTATCGTACATGATGTGTGTGTATTGTGTTTCAGGGTAAATTGCATCATATGCATACCCAACATGGCGTGGTTGCTGTGAAAAGTACATACATGGGCACACATAATGTAAAGTGTGCACGCACCATGCACCCATCACACCAACATACCATGCATACTGAATTGAACAAGGGACCCACAAACACCCACGCATGCTGCCAACCACCACCACCACCACCATGACCACCACCACCACATGCCACTGCAAACACCGCCAACCCCCACCACCACAGTTGCTCCCCCACATAATTGGGGTGTCTGCTGTACCTCCACACACCTGTTGTGTTTGTGGTGTGCACGTGTGATGTTGTGTGCATGTTGAATGTTGTCATAATTGTGTGCATATGTGATGCTTGTCCTGGATGTGTGTATACAGGTGTATGTAGCAGAGAACACATGTGGTTTAGCAGAGAGTACATGGGTTTGCATGCACCTGCATGTATAGCACATACACACACATGGCATGTATACACACTATTACACACACATATACCTGTGCTGAGCACCAGTGTGGTTGGTTTCCCTGTTGCTTGTGCTGCCATGTTGTTTTGTACGTAATTGTGTAGCTGTGTGTCTGCCACTGCTGCCAGTGTGATGCCTGTGTGTGTGTAGGGGTGATGGGTGTGTGTAGAGGGGTGATGGAGGTGTGTGTGAGAGACAGGCAGAGAGAGAGAGAGAGAGAACGCTTATCATACACAACCCATCACACACAACACCTACATACACAACCCATCACACACAACACCTACATACACAACCCATCACACCTGTGAGTGACAATATGCATGCAACCCAGTCAACCATCCCCCATGTGTGTTGACCACCATGCATAGCTACTATGTACAATGGTAGTGTCAAACCCACAAGCATTGCCTGCTTGTGTGCGTACATGTGTTGTGTGTATACATGTGTTGTGTGTGTACGTATGTATGTGTACATGTGTTGTATGTGGACATGGAGATACATCGTGTGTGTTGTGTGTGGACATGGACAGTGCATGATGCATGTGCACATGGCAAACACACCTGTTGTGACACATATGCAAGCCAGAATGATGCCCACCACCAATGCCTACCCAACCACACAGCCATTGATGTAAAGCGCCAATCCTCTCTTGCCCCCACCTGCCACTGCTCTCTGTGAAAATGAGGAGGGTGATGAGGAGGAGGAGGAGGAGGAGGTGGTGGAGGAGGATTATGTATACTATCATACATCCTTGGTATACTACGATACATAATTGGTAAAATATGATACATTATTGGTATCACAAACCTACACCTGCACACCTGCGAAAATAGGAATGGGTGAGACGAATACACCACACCCCCAGCAGCCCTGCAACCACCAGCTGCCGAGTGCTGGTGTGAGGTGGTGCATGCATGTGGGTGCTGTAAAATAGATGAATTAAGGGTGGTAGCAGGGTCCAGTATGGGTCTATGAGCTGTGTGTGTATCACATGTGTGTGTGAATGTATGTGTGGATGAATGTGTACATGATCCCACCAAATGCATCATACCCATGTGCTGCGTTGTATCAATTCTATGATCCAGAACAACACGCAGACATTGACAGAAAAGAGCACGTTGAGTGCAAGAAAGGGCTGGTTGTATGCGCTACACCACAATTCCACAATTGGGTTGTGATCACCAAATGTTTGGACATGGTGGTCTGCGCACCACGTGTGAGAGGCAATTGCAATTGCAATAGATGGCAGCGGTACTACTACCAACAGGATGACATTGATGGCAGTACCCATGGTTTGGGTTGTTAGTACTTGTGTTGATTATTTACATGCACTATATATATCGGTGCTCACCTTAACGGTGTTATAGTTGTGTTACCCACCAAATTGTAATGCAACACTCGTCGTTATTGACGCTGCTGGTTGCCTTGTTGGTCATCAAAATCCCTATTGTAGCTGTACGACTACATACCATGCTCCCTTCATTTCAAGCGTCCACACATACTGCACAAACAGACGTAGCATCTACCCAGCAATGCCCAGAGGGCACTGTAGACGATCTTGCAGAGGGTATGGATTGGTTGACTGTGATTGTTGACAACCCAATGTTGGTTGGGTGCTGTGTTGTCTATGCTCCTGTCACATCACTCATACCACCATGACCACAGTACCAAACTTTCAGAATGATTGTCGGCTATTGCTAGAGCAAGACCATTTGCAGCATTTGCAGCGGGTGCGCATCCTCGACCTCCATCCCACACAACTTGCAGTCGGCATGCAGCAGGTGCGTTGTGTGCATGGCATGTATGTGTGCTGTGTACAAATGAATTGTGTGGTGCAATGATGCATACAACACAAAGACATCATACACAAATACTCACAAACACCACCACCAATCAACACCATCAACACCAAACACCACCATCATAACACCACCACCACCAGGTGGGTGTCAAGGAAGAGCTCATGGTGCACAAGCAACTGCTGCAAAAACCCAAAAAACTGGAAAAATTCATATTGAAAAACCCTCTACCAGCGGTCAAAGGTCCTGGTGGTGAACTATATATCGTTGACCATCATCATTTGGCATCTGCCATGGTTAAACTTGGCATTCAAGAGGTATGTGTACATGTGGTGTGTTTGTTTTTATGATATTGTGATCGTGTGGTGTGCTTTATGATATTGTGTGTCTTGTATGTGTAGGTGCTGTATGTGTGCTGTTTCTGCATACACACTTATGTACACACATTATCATCTACACACACACAATCATGTACACACACACACACGAACACCTTCACACACCATCACCATCACCATCACCCCCCCCCTCCCACACACACACAACACACACACAGGCGTATGTAGACATCATACAGGATTGGAGAAGTTACTCAACCTCAGCATTTTGGCATGCAATGGTGGAGGCCAAGTATCTATGGCCACATGATGAGCGGGGGAATCATGTGGAGTGGCATGACCTGGTGGAGAAACTGCCACATGATGTCACTGGTGCGTGGTGTGTGTGTGTGTGTACATGATATCACTGGTGCATGGTGGGTGTGTAGAGAAGTATATATATAAATATACATACACACACAGACATTCACAACACCGACACCCACAAAAACATGACAGAAAACACACCCACCCACAAAAACATGACACAAAACACACCCAGGTCTCAAGGATGATCCCTATAGAAGTCTTTCAGCAATTGTGAGAAAGGCAGGGGGGTATACAAAAGTGTGGGTGCCATTTTCAGAGTTTCAATGGGCAAATTATTTTCGAACGGTGTTACCTGATGCTAAGCACGACCCAGCAAATGAACAGGTGTTTTTTTTCGTGTGTGTGTGTGTGTTGTGTGTTGCGGGTCGGGTGTTGGGTGTGTGTTGTGTGTGCATATTGTGTTGTATATGCTCATACTATCCTGTGTGTGTAATGTGTGTGTATTGTGTGTGTATTGTGTGTGTATTGTGTGTGTATTGTGTGTGTAT
>VFQP010000549.1_pt1 | contig 69374 bp, 112 predicted proteins | sample 3512351 | NCBI WGS metagenome assembly VFQP01 (sample SAMN10412372, study PRJNA504923) | tailings metagenome | isolation source: Relicate 1 Philex TSF1 revegetated site | place: Philippines: Tuba, Benguet | collected 2017-08-29
TATCACACACCCACGTGCTCAGTATCACACACCCACGTGCTCATTATCACACACCCACGTGCTCATTATCACACACCCACATGCTCAGTATCACACACCCACGTGCTCATTATCACACACCCACGTGCTCAGTATCACACACCCACGTGCTCATTATCACACACCCACATGCTCATTATCACACACCCACGTGCTCATTATCACACACCCACGTGCTCAGTATCACACACCCACGTGCTCATTATCACACACCCACCCACTTTACACACCCACCCACTACACACACACACACACAGGGTATGGGTGAGCCACTGAACAATTATGAGGCAGTGCGTACAGCAGTGTCCATGATGACTGATCAGGCATTATTCTCCATGCGTCGCAAGTCTGTGACAGTGTCAACCGTGGGTGTGATCCCACGCATTCGACAATTGGTACAGGATCTCCCAGGTGGGTGTGGCGGGGGTTGTGGGTGTGTTGTATGTTGTGGGTGTGCTATGCTGATGTATAGCTGTGCCAATGGGCTTGACAATGGGCTTTACGAATGTTCACACACCACTGTATACACACACACTGTACACACATACGCTGTTCACACGCCAATGTATACACACACGACTGTACACACACAGTACACACAATGTACACACCCAGAAAAACACACTCACACACTCTTTATACACCCATATCTCTCTTTCAGGGGTAAGCCTGGCCCTGTCACTACACGCCCCCAATCAAGAGCTACGCAAGGAGTTGGTGCCATCAGCACGTGCATATAGGCTAGACAAGCTCATGGAGGCTGTGTATGAGTTTCAAGCCAACCCTCTGAATCCCAATCCCAGGGTGAGTGTATGGTGTATAGGGGTGGGCATATTGTGCAGTACTGTGCATCGTACCATGCACATTGTAATATGCACATGGGAAATATGCACCTGGGAAGTATGTGCATTGAATCATGTACATTGAATCGTGCACATTGAATCATGCACAGCACGTGATACATGTCAAGTACATCAACCACCATGTACAGATGCACCAACCATCAGCCACCATCTTCTCCCCACACAAATAGGTGTTTGTCGAATACGTGCTCCTCGCTGGTGTCAATGATGGTGTGGAGCAGGCACATCAACTTGGTCAGCTCCTGCAGGGCCGTGATGTGGTGATCAACCTCATACCGTGGAATCCAGTATACTCTCCTGGCATGCCATACAGTGCCCCTAGTGTTGACGCAGCATCACGGTTTCGTACAATTGTAAAGACGGAATATGGGTTGCCGTGCACAGTGAGAAAGGAAAAGGGGCAGGACATATCGGGGGCATGTGGGCAATTAGTAATTGAGGCAGGCATGAAGCAGCGGGATATTGAAGATGGGCCTATGCTGTTGAAAGTAAAAGTATAGTTAAGAGAGGATTATACATACATGATGAATTGATACTGTTGATGATGTGTATGCAACTGGGAGTAGTGGTGTATGCAACTGGGAGTATGGTGCAACCAGGATCACCTTTCGTGCGCATATGAAGGGCTTCATTGCCACAAATGTGCTTCATTGCCACAAATGCGCTTCATTACCACCAGTATTGATGTTGGAGAAAACAAATTACCAATAATCACGCAAACAACAACACAGCAGGCATTCCTTGCATCTGGAACACCTACAGTGCGCATCACAAGCAACACATCTCACATATAATTGTATGTGTGAGATAATCACACAATAACATTCGTCATAATTACACAAGTGAGTATTTGCACAGTATTACGCACAATATTACGTCAACAGTGCATGTGCCAGCTGGTCGAGTATTAACTTGCATGTAACACAGGTTATCAACACCCCCGACACGTCCATCAACACTTGAATAGACGTCCCCGCATTGGCCGGGTCGATGCCCAACCGTGCCAAGCCAAAGGGCAGTGCTGCACCTGCCAGCACAGATGTCATTACGATAATAAAGAGTGAGGTGGATATGGCAAGGCTGTTGAGTAGGTCACCATTGGTTAGGTAGACACGGAGGAATCCACCCGCTGTGGTGCAGTTGACATGAATATGTATGTTGTTGTTTGCCTTTAGAAAAAATCAACAGTTTGTGTGCACACAGATGCATACACGCAGACGCATATACGCAGACGCATACATATACGTGTACACACAGACGCACACACACAACAAAGAAGAGTGCACAGCAGGACGGAATTCACACATACCGCACAGCCCAGCCCCAAGGAGGAGCCCCACATGTGCCTGCTGACTCAGCGTCTTGGTAAAATAGGGTAGTGTTGGCTTAATGCTGCCTGTTGCCTGTGTTCAGTGTATGAAATCGTGTGTGTGTATATAATGGCATGTGTGTATATAATGGCGTGTGTGTAAATAATGGCGTGTGTGTATGAAATGGTGTGCGTGTACATGTTGTTGTGTGTGTACAATACATGTACTTTGAACTGCACCCCAGCATCACACACCACAAAATACATGTACATACAAAGTCAACATACATACATAAAAATCCCACATACCATGCCACGAATGACTTTGATTGCTGATTGGTTACCAGCATTCCCACCTGCACCCACCAGCATGGTGAGAAACAAGGTCACAACTAGGTGCTCACGCAGCAGTGACTCGTAATACTCCAACACAAAACTACTACTTGATTGCAACACAAGCAAGGCCAGGAGCCACCGTCTGTGTGGTAGGGTGTGTCAGGGTGTGTTAGGGGTGTTTGGTGTTGGTATGGAGGGGGTGTTGGTATGGAGGGGGTGTTGGTATGGAGGGGGTGTTGGTATGCAGGGCAACTTGATGATGGGGATTTCATTGGGGAAGCAATGACGAGGGGGAAGCAATGACAAGGGGGAAGCAAAATGACAAGGGGGAAGCAACGATGCCACTGCAGTGTTGGCATACGCTACCCTTAAGTATACACATACACAAACACACAAGCACACCCCCATATACACAAACACACCCGCATATACATGTGCAAGCACACAATCACACCCGCATAAACACACAAAACCCCCTGTACAACACACCCCCGTATCCATGCTTCTTGTACAGGGCTCAGTGCGTCTTGAGGTGCCAACAAATGAACATCATCATCATCGTCATAAAGATTCACTGCTGCGTTTTCCAATGCCGCAGCAGCAAAGGGAGCGTCATTTACTGAATTCCTTCTGGTGTGTGGTGGACTGGGTAATGTGGATGGTGGTGCACTGGTGCTCTCCCCAGGTTGCCCACTCTCAAGGTCTGTGGTGGTTGCATATTTGGTATGGGAGGCGGTTTTATCTAGTACACCACACCAAGTGTACCTGCACTGCGCCCCCCGTGGGCCTTGACTTGTATGCCTTTGCGTATGTGCAAGTGCTCCAAGCGATGATCACTTGTGCTATGATACATTTTTCTGGAACCATGAAATGTGCATATATCGCGATGGAGATTGAGTGTTGGATGCATGTGCCAACAGCTAGCGCGACACGAGGTTGGTTGCACGCTGCATCAAATTGCCTGGCTGTGATTGGATGTATTTTTTGCTGGCTTGTGTGCAGACAGGTGCTTTTACTTTCTTACAATTCAAGTCCTGATGGTGCAGCAATTTGTGTATACAAAAAAGTTTGTGTACAAAATAAAAAAACTACACCAGGGCGCTCGTCAGCTGCTCTCCAGGCCATATACTCATGGTTCTCCGTGCTTTTCCTCACACACAACCTCCTCCTCCTCGTCCTCGTCATCATCAAAGAGTCCACCTGCTGTTGGTACAGCCATTGTTACACCACCACCCTGCGTCCCATCATCACGCAGTGCAGTTTCCAGCATCAACCGAAACCCTGACAGATCATCCAACACACTACGAGGGCCAGGAGGCTGCTCAGCATGGGATGGAGGGTCTGTTGGGGGTGGAACAGACACCACTGAGGTGCTGCGCTGCAAATCTACTGCTGCAGAGGATGCCGCTGTTGATAACGTGCCTATGTGCGATGTGTGTGTTGTGTGGGGGTATGTATGCATTCTTTTGTAGCACAAACAACCACGTTCCCCTGAACAAAACCCCACCATCTTTGTGCACCACCGACCCACCCACACGTACTACTATTCAATCCACCAAGTCCACAATCAGGGTCTTGTAAATACTCTGCAGAACCAAACACATAGGGCAACACGGCAGATGCACCACCATCACGCTGCCACGATGCAAAAGACTCCAGGCTGACGAGCAGTGGATCTGTTGTGGGTACTTGCATCACAGGTGGATGGTGGGTTGCTGGGGTATTCAAGGGGGATGCTGTACCGCCCTCGACATGATGATTTTTGCATAAATGACCACACACTTCAGCTGTCAACGACGCACAAGACTCCTCCAATTGTGCACAGTTGCTGCGTAATTCGTTTACAAGCTGCTGCAACGATGATATCTCGCTATTAAGGTCGTTTTCCTGCAGCAGTTGTGCAAGCATGCGTGTTGGGTTGATCTGTGTGCTAGCCATGACAGTTACACAGCACAAAACAGCACGATGGGCCGTATGTGAAACTCACAAAAACTCGGTATCTATATACAGCAGCACAAGCAGAAAAAAAGAAAAAAAACCTTTATCTATGCGGTGGTGTAAAAAAGCCCGCTGCTGCAGCATGCTGATGCATGCCCTCTTGCATGTGTGCATACGCATTCATCGCTCCGGCGGTATGTGTGGCATAATAATGTGCAGGATGAAAGTACTGAGCCCCCGGCCCACCATGGTAGGGTGCAAACTGGGCCATGTCTATTGGACTGGCAAATGCTGGCCCATATCCCCCCACAAATCCCGATTCGTCAAAATGAAAGTGTCCCGCAAAGCCTGCATAGTGCTGCGGTGGTGCATAGTTTTTCATGTGCTGCTGTGGCGGCAATGCCCCAAAGTACATGCCATGATGGTGCACCATAATCCCCCCATTGCGACCATCCTGCCGTCGTCCGTTCTTGGGTGGCGAAAACCCATTTGCACTGCGTGGTGTATTGGATGCACCGCCACCACCATGTTGCCGTGGATTGGCTGGGTAGACGCGCAACGGCTGGGGTGCATCCTTGTGTCCCGGTAGGTACCACTGCTGATCAACGGTCTGGGCGCATCGTTCCGCTGCTGCTCTCTGGGCAAACCATAAATAGGCAATGCCCTTGGGCGTGTTGGTATTGTGATCCTTGACCATGTACAAATCGACAATCTGTATTTGATGTGTGGGGGCAGGGTGGTGGGGGAATCGCATAAACAACAACATCATCATCATCCACCCCCCACCATCACAACCTTGCCATATTGAGAGAAGAATTCCGCAACCTCAGCCTTGGTTGCCTGCCTGGGGATGTCCCCTATGAACAAGCGCACGGCATCCCGATCACATCCCGGTGGTGGGCCATCCAGCCGGGGCCCCCCTCCCGCATGGGGTGGGACCCCATCTGCTCGGCGGCGGCGTTCCGGTGGCTGTGCCCACTTGAGGAGCATGGTGTCACCAAACCCTCCCGGCCATACATAGACATCATGAAGCTCATTGAGTGCGGCAACAGCAGTTTCGTGACAGTCGAATGTGATGATGCCAAAACCCTGTGTAGGTTGTCAAGGTGACATGCAGAGGTGTGTTGTAGAGAGGACAACAACACAGAGGGCATGCATGCCATGTTTCAAGGCATACAACATGTACAATACACAAACAAACACGCCCGGTGTCCACCACCGTGCTCACACCCGCCACAAATATGGACACACCTTTGACTCTTGCGTGATGGCGTTGCGGAAAAAATCAACATCCACCACAGGCTTGTTATACTGCTCTGTGAAAAACTCTTTCACTTGCTCTTCAGTCACGTGGGGGGGGACTCGGGAGAAGAACAACTGGGGTATGTCAAGGGAGTGTTGGTTTTATTTGTGAGGGTGCATGGTTGTATTTGTAAGGGCGCACTACCACATACACTGTATACCCTATGACGCATGGTATACATTCACACACACAAGTATTCGCACACACAAGTAAATGTAGCATGCTTATTATCACCAACCGCAAGCATACGGCATGTTGGAGATCTTCAAGCAGCCCCCATCCACAAGGGATGGGTTGTTATGGGCACTACGTGGCAGCCATGTGGCAATGGAATGTGCAGCACCAACTGCATGACTCGTATAGTGCCCATGTGTGTTGTACTATGTGTGTTGTCCTAATACACACCCAGCATCCCTCCCATGTCACCCATGCACAAACCTTGTCGTTGTCTTTGTCATCATCCCCATCGAGCCCCTGTTGACGTTCGAGGGCTTCTGCTTCTCGACGCTTTTTGCTTTGTACTTCTGGATCACGCCACTGTACCACCATCATGAGCGGTGACCCCTGTGGTTTGGAGGATGAGGTGTGTAGGCGTGTTGATCCAGCGCAGCCCCCCCTTCCCATAAACCAAAAACATACCGGCCATGTGCGCACGCCGTCGAGTGCAGCCATGGCTTCGCATGCCTGTTCATGGGTCTCCAATGCAACGACACCACAGCCGGTTGTGCGCCCAGTGGTGCGGTCACGAAACATTTGGACGTGCATGACGGGTCCAAACTCACCAAACACACTCCTGACTTCCAGTTCCGTAATTCCATACGGTCCCTTGCCGAAAAAGAGCTGTCGATTAGGCTCCTGTGGGGATTCCTGTGTCGAAAGGAGGTCGGATCAGTTTGGCAGTTTGGCGACACCGTCGACACGGTATTCGTCCTACAAGCACCGCAAACGACGCGGCAATACATCTGCGATAGTACCTGGCGTTGTTCGGTGCATGAATCACTGCCAGCCTCTGAGGGCTCCAACGTGTGGTGGTGCATAGACTGCGAACAAGATGGTCCAACCAAGTGCGTGAAATTCAGTGCTGCGTCACCACCAACAGCCCTCCAGTGCTTCACGTCAATAACGAATACTTGCGCAATGCTCGGTGCGCGCTCTCAAGCTTCTACACACCCGCCGCAAGACCACATCCCATTCTTTATGCTTTTTCGCTGCCTTTACACGCCGGTTGTTGTGCACTGGCCGTGAGGCACTGGCTAGATTTAAAATTGCAGCATAGTATGATACAAGGGCACTCGAAACAAGATTAAATGAGTACAAAAGTTGGGCTGCTGGGCGGTCTGACACACCACATTGAACAGGCAACAGCACAACACACAGGCAACAGCACAACACACAGGCAACAGCACAACACACAGGCAACAGCACAACACACAGGCAACAGCACAACACACAGGCAACAGCACAACACACAGGCAATAGCACAACACGCATGAACAGACTCACCCTGCGTTTGCTGCTGCAGCGGCCTTAGCAGCTTCCCGTGCTGCCCGGCGCTTTGCCTGCTCTACATGATCGTCTCTCAAGTAGGGGTTGACTGGTGGGTGCCACAACCCGTACGGTCTGCCAATGGATTGCAATTGCCGGTCCCAGCTGCGCCCAAGCCACACCCCCAGCATCGCCAATGGGACTGCCAATATGCTTGCCACCACAACGTTGGAAAATGGACTATGCCGTTGGTGTTCATTGAGACGGGTGCGGCCATACGAATCACGTGGTGCTGTGCGTGCACTGGTGTGTGTTGCTGCTGCTGTAAAGTTGTGTGGACCTGATGTGGGTTTTGTATGTGTGTGAGAGAGTGTGTGCTTCGTATTGGCCGCTTGCACACACAAAACAACAACATCTGTTGTATGTACACACCCATCAAACATACTTGATGTGAGGCGCCTGTATGCTTCTGTGATTTCCTTGAATGTCTCCTCCTGTGCCCGCCTGACCTCTTCACAGGTTACGTGCAAGTCTGGATGATGGGCTTTACAAAGCTGCCTGTATGCCTGTTTTACCTGTAATGGACGTTGAATAGTTGCAAAAATAGCGATCATCATGTACAGAACGCTGCTTTGCTGCTTTCAACAAAGGGACATGGAATCCTCCACCAACCTCATCCAACGTTGCTCCACGTCTCAATCCCAGCACGGTGTACGCATCACGATACGGACTCATTTTGTTGACGTTGTTGTTACACAGAAACAAAGAACAAAAAGATCTGTGTTGTTGAAAAACAGCCCTCACCAAAACATCTTGCACTACTTCTTCAACGTCTCAGCCATGGCATTGAGTGCACTCCCTGCCTTGAACCACGTCACCTGGTTGTCATTAAACGTATGGTTGACCTTGAACGAGTAGGTCTTGCCCTCTGGCGTGCTGCCCTCCACGGTCAGCTGCGTGCCAGGCACAGGGGGCAGCCCCACGATGGAGAGCTTGTCACGGGGCCCGACCTTGTCATAATCAGATGGGTCGGCAAACGTCAGAGGCAGCATCCCTTGCTTTTTCAAGTTGGTCTCGTGGATGCGTGCAAAGCTCTTGACAATCACAGCACGCCCCCCCAAGTGACGTGGTTCCAGTGCAGCATGCTCACGGGAACTGCCCTCTCCATAGTTTTCATCCCCAACCACCACCCATGGCAACCCAGCAGCCTTGTATACGCGTGCAGTGTCGGGCACACCCCCAAACTCCCCGCTGACCACATTGTACACTGTGTTTGCCTTGTCATTCTCTGCATTGATGGCACCAATGAGCATGTTGTTGGAAATGTTGTCCAAGTGCCCACGGTACTTGAGCCAGGGGCCTGCCATGGAGATGTGATCGGTCGTGCACTTGCCCTTTGCCTTGATGAGCACCTGGGCATCTTTAATATCCTTGCCATCCCACTTGGCAAATGGAGTCAACAGCTGCAAACGGTTGCTCTCTGGGTTGACCTTGACCTCCACGTTGGTTCCAGAAGCAGGGGGTTGGTAGGTGTCCACTCCCGGATCAAAGCCCCGGGCGGGCAGCTCTTCCCCGGTTGGTGGGGACAGCATCACCTCTTTGCCATCTGCACCAATGAGTGTGTCCTTTTCAGGGTTGAATGTGAGGTCACCAGCAATGGCAAAGGCAGTGACGAGCTCGGGGGAGGTGACAAAGGCATGGGTAGCGGGGTTGGCATCATTGCGGGCAGCGAAATTGCGATTGTACGAGGTGACAATAGAGTTGCTTTCACCTGTTGTGCAAGGGCGGGGTTGATTGTGTGGCAAGCAGGTGTTGTTCCATATGCACAATATGCAGTGCAGCAAATTGTACACACAACCACCCCCTTCCTTGTACTTCTACTGCCCAACTATACCTTTCTTCACCTCTGTACGCTTCCATTGCCCAATGCATGGCCCACATGCATTTGCCAGCACCGTCCCCCCCACTTTATCAAACACCTCCATGAGTCCATCACGCTCAATGGTGGCACGAATCTGCTCACTCCCAGGGGTGACCACAAAAGGCACCTTGACCTTGATGCCAGCCTCAAGTGCCTGGCGGGCAACACTGGCAGCACGGGTCATGTCTTCATAGGAGCTGTTGGTGCAGGAGCCAATCAAACCAGCCTTGAGTTCAGTGGGCCAGCTGTTTTTGCGCATGGCCTCTCCAAACTGTTTTTGCGGGGGAGGTTGAGTTGTGTGGTTGTGCATGGGGATGGGTGGTGGTGGACATACGAATACTATAGATGCATGGGTATAGAAAACAGAACATACTATACATGCATGGGTATAGAAAACAGAACAGATACAAACAACGATGTGTACAAATACAATGCTGCATTTACACGTGATCCATCGTCTTTATTTCCCCCCAACCACACACAATCACACACCACACCACACCTTGGACAGTGGATGTGCCAGATCAGGTGTGAATGGTCCATTGATCTGTGGCTCCAGCTCGCTCAAGTTGATTTCAATAATCTGATCGTACTCTGCACCCGCATCAGCCTTGAGGTTGTCTTGGAATGCCTCTGCCAGCTTGGCTGCCTCCTCACGACCGGTGGCTGCCAGGTAGTCATACATGCGCTTGTTGTAGGGAAACATAGAGGTAGTGGCACCGATTTCGGCACCCATGTTGCAAATGGTACCCATGCCTGTGTTGTGTGTTGCATGCAGGTGTGTGATTGGGTGGTGGGTATCCATGGTGTATGTATTGTGAATAATTGTGAGGTACTCTGTATATAGGGACTGTCAAACCCAAGGTCTGTCACACCCACCCACAAAGTCAACATTAAACCGTGGTCAACGCCCACCACTTTTGACATGCACGCACTACTCATCTATGTGCCCCACCCACCCACCTGTGCATGAGATGTGATCCAGCCCAGGCCCAAAATACTCCACAATAGCACCAGTGCCACCCTTGACAGTCAGGATGCCTGCCAGCTTGCAGATGACATCCTTGGGGGACCCCCACTTGGAGAGCTTGCCTGTCAGCTTGACACCAATGACCTTGGGTGCCTTGAGCTCCCATGGGAGCCCAGCCATGACATCCACAGCATCTGCACCACCAACACCGACGGCACATGCGCCCAAACCACCGGCGTTGGGGGTGTGGGAGTCGGTACCGATGATCATGACACCAGGGTAGGCATAGTTTTCAAGCACAATCTGGGTTGTGGGATGGTGTGTGATGGTGTTGTGCGAGATGGTGTACACAGCACATATCATATCCATGAGGACACACCACCCCATGTGTGTATCCTCCACCAACACACCTGGTGGATGATGCCGCTGCCTGGCTTCCAAAAGCCAATGCCATACTTGGAACCAGCAGTTGCCAAAAAGTCATACACCTCTTTGTTGGTTTTCACTGCCAAGTCCAAATCTGCCTCACCACCAAACTTGCCACCACTGTGCACGTGGTGGTATTGTGGATCATGTGGATGATGGTGGATTATGTAAATGACATGCTGTTGTCAGTTGCGTCAATTGGACAACACACCCCCATGGATCAATGGCTGCTTAACAACACCTCCCCCCCATGATAATCGCACACCATACCGATCTTCTTGGGGTGCAGTGGTACCCTCAATCAAGTGGTCACAGTGAATGGTGGATGGGACCATGGTCTTGGGCAATCCAGAAGAGATAAATTGCAACACTGCCATCTGTGCAGTAGCATCCTGCATGGCAACACGATCTGTGTAGAGTGTGTGACGATGTGTGTGACGAGGTAAGAGAGGACAACATGACAACGAGGACAACACCACCCTCATACCTGGTCGCAGCAGAAGGTAGCTCTTGCCACGAACAATCTCTTGATGATGGGGGTCATCCAAGTGTCCATACACCACCTGCGTGTTTGCGATACGCATATGAACACAACCACACATCAACACCCCCCAAGTATCACCAATCCAACTCCTGCAACACACCCCTTGCGCGAACCTTTTCAGAAAAGGTCAATGGTCGATTCAATCGTTTGCGTACGACCTGTGATGTGCGTGGCATTGGTTGATGTGTGCAAAAGCAGGGCTTAGGGTTTGCCAGGTCAATGAAAGCTCATCCAACCTGCAGGCGGTCTTCCATCTGCGTGTATCGATCATTGATCGTCTCGTCTGGCTCAAAACGACTCAAAGGAGCCTGTGTGTAGTGTGGTGGCCTGTGTGCAGGCGATGGCGCTTGATAGGGATTGCAACCAAGCAACAGCACATTCTTACCGTCACAGCGCCATCAACGGAGGAAAAAGCACGTAAATGTCGAAAGCTAATACCCAGCAGATTGGTCCTGCCCTGTAAATGGGTAGGGGATGCATATGAACAAAGGCAGCCATGTGATGGTCAGGGAGATGCTTGATCATACCTGCCACAGGGCACGACGTGCGCTGCTGGTGGCCTGCATGATGCTGCCTCTAGAAAATTTGCCAATATTGCCAATAGCAATGGCCAACAAGGAGATGTCAACTGGGTAAATAGGGGAAAATAGGTCAAAGAGAGAAAAATACAGTCAGGCGCAGCATGCCCCATCGTCAGGCAAGAACACCAAAGGCAACACTGATGCCTCCTGTCAGGGGGAGATGGAATATTAGGGTGACCCTGATCACCATAACAACCTCTTTCCAATTGTGTGTCCAGATCATACCAATTGCAGGTAGTCTGTGTCTGGGTCGGGGGCAAAGCCGGTGCCTGGCGCATCCTCTGTGTGTCGCAGCCCACCATCTGCCATGGATGCGTCCACCAAAAACACTGCCACCACTGCATCCTGCTTGAGCACCTGGTGTCGTGCCATGAGCCGTGCATGACCCTGTGGGGGTTTGAGAGAGGGTGTGCCAACCGAGAGGAGGGTTGCCAACAGGTGTAGCAGCTACACACGCATGCCACGCACCTGTGCAATACGTACACATGCATTGAGCATGCGCAGGGTGGTGCGTGCTGCATGCCGGTTGCTCGCACGCCGCTGCACACGGTAATATCCTGTCAGGACTGCCTCTGCTTCGGGGGTAAGTTGCGGATTGAAGGTGCTGCGGATCCACTGGAAGTACTTTCGCAGTGTGGGCAAGTCCCATGGCTGTGTGTTTGTGTGTGTGTGTGTGTGTGTGTGTGTCTGTGTGTGTGTGTGGCTCCCGCCAAACATACCTTGGCAGCCTGGTCATTGCCCACCGCCTGCCCATGTGTCTGGTGGTGGTGCAAAACATGCGCCGCAACTGTAGCATCATGATGTGGATTTTTCTGGTCTTGCAGCACCAGCATGATATCGAATCGGCTCAACAATGGCCCTGGTAATGAGGTGTTGACTGCAATGGATTGGTGCGGGTCATAGGCACCCTTGGGGTTGGTGACTGCGAATATGGCAGTACGTGTGTGCAGGGTGGTGTTCATGCCAGCCTTGGCAATGGTGAGTGTCTGCTGCTCCATGGGCTCGTTGAGTGCGCTGACGTCGTCATCCCGGATGCCATCGAATTCATCAATGCAACACAAGCCACCATCTGCAAGCACAATCGCTCCAGCCTGCAGGGTGTGTTGTATTGTGTGTACGCCATGCATGCAACACCCATGCATGTCACAATACATACAATATCATATACAATACCCTCACATTTGCACACACAACATACCTCAAGGAGCCATTGCTGCCCATCTTTGACTGCAGATGCTGTCAACCCTGCTGTGGTGCTCCCACGTCCTGTTGTGATGACACTACGAGCACTGACTTTGGCTGCAAATTTCATGAACTGTGATTTGCCTGTGGTGAATGATGTGGTGGGTGGATATAACAAAAGGAAATGCACAGTATTTGCACTGAGATATACACCATGTGTGCCAAACACATGTGCATGCTCCCCGTGCATGCATCAAATATTAATGATAAAAAAATGATCCAATCAAGGACATACCAGTGCCTGGGTCACCCACCAGCAGCATGTGAATCTCCCCACGAATCTGCCCACCACCATCCGGATCCTCCCTGGCCACCCCACCTGCCAACATGATGGCAGTGGCTAGCTTGACTGTAAACAGCCCATGAATCTGGGGACACATGCTGGCTAGGATTTTATTCCTTGCCTGTATTGGGGTGTGTATGTGATGTGGATGATTGAAAGGATGTATGCGCTCTTGTAGGACAATACCAGATGATGATGGTAATGATAGTGACATCGTGTGTCCCAGTGTGCACGCAACCTATATTGTGCAAACATGCCCACAAATCCCCAACTACCTACCTGCAATGGATGCTGTTGGTGATGCTCCCAAAAATGGCGAAACTCTTGTACACTGTCTTCATCCACCTCAATGCTGCCCTTGTCCGAGTGACGTACGACAACCACGTTGTTGGCATGCACAAACAGGGGCACGTCCGTCATGGCACCAATTTTCAGTTTACCCTCTTTGAAGAAGCGCATGACAACACCAGTAACCTCCACATCATCTGGGTGGTGAGTGTAGTGATTGGGTGGTACATGCAACGAAATGGACGCATCATGCCTGATCATGTTGTTGGCACAAATCAGTCAGGTGCACACACAGAAACCCACATACCACCGGCCTTGCATCGGTCAGCCAGCTCATCAAACAAATGCACCTGCACCCCCACAGGCGTTGCTGCAGCCCCCTCTGTTGCCCCTCGTTCCTGTATACTGATCTCCTGATACTCTGTGAAATACGAAAAGCCCTCCACCTCGGGAAAGTTGGTGCTGCGGCAGGTGCGTTCATCTCCTGTTTTTGAAGGGCACTGTGCAGGCAATTGGATGATGCAGTCGAGGGATGGCTCTGCTTCTAGTACAAACCTGTGCGTGATACGTGTGTGATATGAGTGGTGGCTGTGTGTGTGTGTGTAGTGAGTGAGCATGCGGTGGGTTTGTTCTACTCTGAAGGGGATAAAATGCTATATAATATGAAAACAAAACCATTACCATACCGATGTCCACACTTGGCGCATTCATGCACTCGTTTCTGTAGCACGACTTTGGGTTGGTGTGCCTTGACAACGGTTCCTATCAATGTCACCAACTTGTGTTCATGGTGGGTGCGGAGTTGAGTGATGGTGGGACCCGTTTCAAAGCATCCCTCATCGAGACTGTATGGGAGGCTTTGCAAGCGCACATGCAGGTGTTCCTTGGACACCATGATCGCCTGATGAGGATGGTCTCGCCACACCTGTGTTGTGAGTACAGCGTGTGAGTGTGTGTGTGTGTGTATGTGTGTGCTGGTACAGCATGGTGCATACCTCATCCTGTGCCACAAATGCTGCTGCTTGAAAGACCTTGAGCACATAGGCGGGGTGTGCAAAGAGGGCTGTTGCAAGGTCTGTGTCAGCGTTGGCAAGGTGTATGAGGTTGATGAGCACCGTGTGGTGGCCTTGTGTGTCGGGGTCGGCGAGGATGCGCTCGAGATCCTGTTGGGCAGCGTGCACAGCAAACGCATGTGTATGGCGTTTGTGTGTGTATGGGTGTTGATGCACGCCATACTTGTGTGTGTTGATGGAGCAGAAACTTGACACACGCGGCTTGTGTGTCCTGGTTTGCTGCCATCTTGTTGTCTTGGAATGGATGGTGGGTGATGGGTTGTGAAGCGTTGTTTTGCTTTTTGCGATGTATTGACCAACACTGGTGGGTTGTAACAGTGATTTATGATGATATTGGGCACGTTACGATGGGATGTCACCGGGGAGCTGATGCTATTCGATCTGTTGTCTGTTGTGTACTATCCTGGGGAGGAACCGTAACCAACTGATGATGCCGTATCTCTGATATAACGACATGGACTGAAAAAACATCAAAGCTCCACCCCTTAAGGCGTGCTCTTCTGTTGATGTACATCATTAAATACATCCCCCCGAAGTGCTGTATTTGCAAGCATTCTCATTCTTCTTCACTTGTTTGCTATGCACAGTATACAAACCAATACACGCCGACTTTAGAGCGACAACATACACACGTGTTCATCAGCAAGTGTGCATCCAGCATCCTGCTTTTCTTCTCTCTCTGTTACATACACGCACATGCACACTGGAAACTACTAATGCACACCCCTGCACACCCCTGACGACACCACCATGACGCAGCGAGTCAAGCGTTCGCGAGAGGAACTGGCACAACTTCTTACATGTCAGCTGTGCGGCGACGTCCTGCGCGACCCACAAGTGAGCACCCAATGCAGCCACACGGCATGCTATGCATGTTTTGCAAAACACTGGATATGGGGTGGCTCACAAAACAAGTGCCCGTTGTGTGAAAAGCTGGGCTTGCCACAGACAGTCCTCGGCCCGTACCCCATTGCGGGCGATCTCAACAAGGCACCACGCCTGCAGCGAGATTATGCACTGGTGTCGCTCTTGCGCAAGCTGTTTCCACGCCCCGCAGTGGATGCAGAAGTGCAGGCGCATGAGGACGAGCTTGCAGCCATCATCCGCAAGCGCCCTCATGACAACCGAGTGGATGACGAGGCATGGGCACCCCTGCCAAGCGATCTGCTTAGCTATCGAGACTACTGCCCGCTCCTGCTGGTGATGCGGCGCAATAAGGAGGGGGACGAGCAGTTGGTGCAGTTGCAGCGGCCCTATTTGGCATTGCCTTGGATGGCGACGGTGGATATTGTGCGCCGCTATGTACTCGACCGCCTGGATTCTGAGGGACACAGCAAGCAGCGAAACACCAAGATTTACTGTCAGGGCCACTTGCTGCACCCACAGGCGTCGTTGTTGCATGTGCAGCACACGCATTGGGGGGAGGATGGGCAGCGGAAGCTTGGGTTGTTGGTGCTTGAATTTTCTGTGGATGTGGCAGGGAGGGGTGGTGATGGTGGTGGTGGTAGTGGTGGTGGTGGTGATGGTGGTGGTGATGGTGATGGTGGTGCTGCAGAGGGTGCTGCTGCAGAGGGTGCTGCTGCTACTGTTGCTGCAGAGGGGGGTGCAACAACATGAGTGATGTATGTGCGAATGATGTTGGTCGTTGCTGTATGATTCATTTCCCATATCTTCCAGAATAGTGATTGCTTTCTGTTGCTAGACACATCACACTAGGACGTAACTCAACAAACCACAACAAGCACCAACTACATCTTCAGATCCTCTACCTTTCCTGTGGTGGGTTGGTGCATGCAGCACGGTTGCATAGTTATCAACGTACCCAACATGCAGCTCACGACCATCAAATAGTCTCTCCTTGTTTTTCTTTTGTTACAAGCAGTTTGCATCAGTTGAGATGCCAGCTCCGAGAACTCGCCCACGCGAGACAAGAAGTGCCATCCTTGCCAAGCACGCTGCACTAGATGTCAACACGCTCATCAAGGCAAGGACCTACATACGTAAAGCAGATTTGGTGTTGAAACAGGTACGAGAGATGAAGACATGGGCAGTTGATGGTCATCGACGGAGAGCAAAGAGCACATCAATTCAACCCACACAGGCTGACACATATAGAAATGTGGGCAATGAAGATCAGCTATACTACATGCTCGTACGCTTTGCAAGGTGTGTGCATGTATGGACTGTCGGGTGTTGCACTAGGGTACACTCATCGTCCTTGTACACACCACCACACACAGTCTGATCCTGGAAACCATCCCCAAGGCTCCCGGATATGAAGCCAATGACCCACATTTACGTGTGCTGCGCGTGGTACGTTGCCAAAGTATACATTCACATCATCCCCACATCCCCACCACCACACCCATCCCCACCCATCCACTACAGGCCCTGCGGGACCGTTATATGCCAGAAATGGAGCGCCTCAAGGTCTCCATTGACCTGAAGTATGATGAAGAAGAACGCTGGCAAAGCAAAAAGCTCCCCAACACTATACAAGTATCAGCATCCAACCTTCCGGAACTCAATTGGGCATCCCAACAAGTGACCCAGAGTAGTGGTGGTGGCGGTGGTAGTGTTGGTGCGACACACCCGGGGCCAGGCAATACACGCCCTCCACAACCATCAGCAACTACCCCCCCACACACAACCCCCACGGCCGTCAATGAAGACCTCGCGAGACTGGCTGCTATGAGCGCTGGGTTTGCCTCCATGCAGATGCGCCCAGTCAGCACCGAAGCCATGTCACGCCATGCTGTGCTCGCCACCCAACAGTCTGCAGCAGCAGGGGGACATCTGCAGCCCGGGGTGGGTGGGGTTTTGCAAACATCCACGAGTGGGAGGAGCATGCTCTACCCTGATTTCGATGCGTCCATGCCACCACCTGTAGAGTACACATCATTGACACCTACTATAACATCATCAGCAGCAGCAGCCGCAGCAGTAGTGGTAGGACATGCTGCGCCACCATTCAATGGTGTGGGTGGTGTGGGTGGTGTGGGGGAGGGTGCTCCAGCAGGGCAGGCAGCATTCCCATCAGCACCACCCCTGCCAGAAACGGTCCAAGTCGTGGTACCACCAACAGCCACTGGCACTGATAGTGTGGCTGAGCTGCTGTCCATGGCAGCCACAGTGCCACCCACATTACAACTGGGACCACAGGAAATGCAGGTTTGTGTTTGTTGTGGTGTTTGTTGGGGTGTGTGGGGGTATATATGCATGTATATAGGAATGTGAGAGAAAGGGATATGTATCGTTTTCATGTGGCCGAATTCATGTTTTCCTGTACGTCACATGCGTTAATCCTCACGTACATTTTACACACACACATAAGCACACACGCACAAACACATACCCCCCCCCACACACCCACACAGGTTGTCAATGTTCCAGCCACAGCCAATGCACACGCAGGGCACCCCATGGGCACCTGTTCAGAGGTCCCCCCACCCCCACCCATAGTAGCAGCACCCACCCAGCAACCACCCACGGGGGGTGTCAAGCCACTGGCAAAGCGCACCTCTTTGAGAGATGTGCATGTGAGCCTTGCGCTGATGGAAGATTTTTTGAGGTGAGGGAGTTGTTTTTGTGTGGTGGGGTTGTATTGTTTTTGTGTGGTGGGGTTGTATTGTTTTTGTGTGGTGGGGTTGTATTGTGATTGCATGGGTGTGGGAACCGTGTGGACAATTGTTGTTTTCTGTGTACCAGCACAACCTGATTGCTTTCTGTGCACACATGTTGTCCCACCATACACACACACACACAGTTATGCAAGGCACAACACAAGGCGTGGTATTGAGACGTGTGGTATACTGGCAGGCACACTGTCAGCCAATGATAGCATATTCACCATTAGCACATTGATTATACCAAAACAGGTGTGTGTGCGTGTGGTGTGTGTGTGTGGTTGTCTATGTGTGTGGTTATCTATGTGTGTGGTTATCTGTGTGTGTGGTTATCTATGTGTGGTTATCTATGTGTGGTTATCTATGTGTGTGTTACCATTGTTGTTTGTTCTCTCTCACACATTTGTGTGTGCCGTCTCTCATGTATGTGTATATCCCAACAAATGCATCCCCCCCCACACACTCTCCCATATACGCACACAGGAGGGCACGTCTGACACAGTACAAGCATTGGGAGAGGAGGAGATATTTGATGTACAAGACACCAGGGGCCTCTACCCACTGGGGTGGATACACACCCATCCAACACAAACATGCTTCCTCTCAAGTATTGATGTGCATACACATTGTGGGTATCAGGTATGGATGCTGCGGTGTGGGGTGGTGGTGTATGATGCTGTGGACATAATTGCTTGCCAGCATCTTCCCACATCGCTCCCTACGTTTCTTCTTTCCCCACGGTTCCCACAACACCCCTCTCCAAACACACCCACCACAAAAACACCCACCACAAAAACACCCACAACACCCCTCTCCAAACACACCCACCACACCACCCCTCCCCACAGACAATGCTTGAAGAGTCGGTGGCTATTGTCATGGCACCACAAGACCCCACCAAACGATGTGGCATGTTTCGGCTAACCACCCCTGGAGGGCTCAAGCTAGTGCAAAAATGCACACTGCGGGGGTTTCACACCCACCCACCAACAGACACTGGACAGGAGCTTTATGAGTTGTGTGGGCATGTGTACATCAACCCACGTGCCAAGCATGATGTGGTGGACTTGCGGTAGCGAGAGGGTGTGATTTTTAGGTTTTTTAAGAGAGGGAAGGATACGTGTACGCAGGAGGAGCAGGTGGTGGTGGTGGTTGTGTTGCAGGGGGTGATGCGCATGCATTTCTGTACTGCTTTGTTGTTTTCGTATATATGCTGTTTCATGTAGTATTAAGGTTGAGGGTGTAACAAACAATGCACACACTGTTATTTTATGTGTGTTACCACAATAATGTTAAGAGCAACATATCGCAGCAGCATCAATGCCATTAAAAAACAGCAGGCAGTCACAAAAAAGACACACATCATGCACAACCCTGACGGGATTACATGCAGCTACACCAACAACCTCTACAACCATGCCAATGTACACACACGCATCATGGGCATCATGGGTTCCCTGCACCTTTGACCAGCCCCAATGCATTCACTTCCTCGGTCAATGCCGCCACAAACTGCGCATTCCGAGACAACCGCACCAACAGCTGCTGCACAAGTTCAGCAGACACTGGTTCTGGTCCCACTACTGGTGCTGGCAGTGCTGGTAGAGCTCCACTGCTCCCTTTGAGCAGCTGCTGCAACAGTGCAGAGGATGCATCGTTCCCTCCTGCATTGCCCCCTGCTGCTCCTGAGCCACCCCCACCAGTCGGGGGCGTTGGTGCTGCTGCTGGCACGGGGGTTGTGGTGGTTGTGGTTGTTTTGTTACTGCTGCTGCCCATGAGGAGATCGAGGGGGTTGACAGTGTTGACTCGTGATTGGGTGTTGTGTGCCACAGGAGGGTGTGGCTGGGGTGCTGCTGCTGGGTTGTTAGGTTGGAGCATGACGTCCACTGCACTGCTACCATTAGCTGCTGGTGGTGGTACTGTGAGGAGGGTGTGTGGTGTGTGTGTGTGTGTGTGTGTGTGGAGGGGTTTATGTGTATGCTGGTGTGCACACTTTCTCACACCGGGAAGCTCGCGCATGGATTTGCGATGTACATTATGTGTCTATGTGTATGTACAACAGTACAACCATGTATACAGAATCGTTTTATTATTTTTAATTGTGATGATAATGACATACCTGGTAGTGGTTGATGTGCATGGGCCTCAGTGGTAGCCACATTCGCCTTCCAACCAAAAAACCCTGTATCACTCGACTCTGAGGAGGATGCTTCCTGTGTATGCGCGGGGGTGTATGAGTGTGTATGTGACGCATTAGTATCGAATGGTATTGTAAGACACACGGTGGCAAGAACATCATAGCAAGACAACAGGCAAGAAAGCAAGCAGAACGTATGTGTGCATACAACAACGAATGTGTGCATACATGACAATGCATGTACCTTGGGTGTTTCTCTTTGTCGGGATGAGGGAAACGTGGCAATGATCTTATTGAGCAGCACTTGAATTTTATCTGCTTCTGCAACGTCATAAAACCATACACCAATCACCTGTGCGCGAATGGGTGTAGAAGATGATGTGTATGTGTACATATGCATGTTGTGCACCACTACACACCTCGCCTGTTGTTGCTGACTTGTAAAACATATATGGCTTTTCAATTTGAAATGTAAACCCATCTGCAATGTCTTGTGTGAAATCATCTGTGAGCATGATGATGTGTACGTCAAGATGCATGCACCAAGATGCGTACACTCGTCAGTCATACCTGTGCCCTTTTTGTTCAGCAAAAACATCTGAAAGCGTGGGATTGCGCGCCGTTTGACAACAAAGAGTGAGCCCTCTATGTTTTTAGACACCTGGGTGCAACGATGGGCAGCAGTTAGGCATCATCAAGGGGCATCATCAAGGCAACACCATTGCCTCTCCATACCCATCCTTTGGTCTGCTTGTTAAAGTCATACAGCACCACGTGCCCAAAAGTGCCAAGGATCTGTGCAGCAACCAACTGATGTGTTTTGGTGCTCGACCATGCATACACCCATCCCCAAGACAAACCTCGTCAATTTCGGGGTCTTTTCGTTTGAGTACTTGGGCATTGAGTTCCTGTGCACGTTGCAAATCAAGAGGGGGCTTGACTTTGGTTGCTGCACTCGGGGCTTTGTTAGATTTTGGTGGCATTGTGTTTGTATTGTGTGCACGTTGCGTTGGTTTTGTTGCAGAGCACACTAGAATGATTATGATCAAATAATGAGCGAAACAACAAGAAAATGTAAGATGAACAGAGGTACCAAGAAAATAACGTGCTCCGCAGCAAGGCCTTACCTAGGTAATGGCCCCATACACAGCCCCCCCAATGCATGCCCTCTCCCAACACCTGCACTAACGCCACCTCACGTTGAGCAGGCGCACCGCAAAGAGCAACAGTGGAGGAGGCCTCCCACTCACGCTGGGTATTTGGGCAGTGCCCTGCAGTGTTCTAATTCTACATGTGGACATTACAGTTCATATACATTTTCTAGTTCATATAAATTTTCTTGCATCAATACACTTGTCAACACTCCTGTCAACACACCCACAACAGCTTGCTATTGCTACAGCATCAGATCTAGGAGCATCATTCCAAGTTACCAACGTACAATGATAGACGATCGTGATTTGGGCTATTTTACGGTATGTCAATGTGCACGAAAGGCAACAGTGAGCAAACCAACAACAACCCAACCACAACAACTCCTCTACAGAACGTTCTTGGTGTGTTGATCATGGTGCTCGTCGTTTTCTACCACTACATTGCTGTAGAAGCACGCCCAAGCCAGTAGTATAGCAGAACACCATGTCATTTGTAGGGGGCAAGCTCAAGCTCAAGGGTGGCGTACCAGGCAAACCCGGCAAGAAGAAGAAGAAAGCGCCACCAGTGGACACTACCGCGCTCGTGGCGACTGAGGTATTTGGGTGATTGCGCTAGAAACCAGGTTGTAACACCAACATCATTTGCAACCATACCACCCACAGGAAGCCACCAACAACAGCCAGCAGGAGCGTGACACCCGAACTGAGGCAGAGAAGAAATTTGAAGCCAAAATGATGGCTGCGGAAGAAAAGCGTCTCGCCAAACTAGCAACCGTGTCACATCGTGATCGTGTGCGCGAGTTTAACGACAAGCTGGCGTCCCTCAGTGAGCATCACGACATTCCCAAGGTCGGACCCGGATGAGCGCTTTTTGTGAGTCATTTATACATTTGTGTTTCTATAGGTTTTTGTGTAAACAATATCAAACCCCTGTTCAAGAACTATTGTGCGCGAAAACATTTCTGGAGTCCAACAAAGAGGAGGGACTGTTACACAAGAATGTATATTCGACAACATCAAGCAACACGCCATGCAAACCACCAACCTCTCGGCAAACCAGTACTGCCTAGCCACAAGGACCAGAGCAGCCTGGCACTTGCCGAGTGTGTACATCATACAGGACCGCCACGTGGCAGCCAAGCATGACATACACGCCCAGCCTTAAAAGGTGTTTTGAGGGGTCGACTGGGGGTATGCCACCATGTCTCAGCCCAGCCAAAACAGCCCTCTAAGACACAAGGGTGGAGGCAGTGGCAGACTCATACTTCCAGTTGGGTGGCAGCTTGCGAGCCTTTTTGTAGTAACGAGCCAATCGATGGATGCGGCTCTCCACCAAAATCAAGTGAAACTTGCCATCCTTGTCCTTTTTGTTAGCATCCAAGTGCTTGCGCATGGACACTGCCTTTTTGATCAACTGGTACAAGTCCTCGGGGATCTCGGGAGCCAAACCTGTTTGAAGGTGGGTGGGTGTTGGAAACCCAGCCGTCGGCAGCAGACGGTCGGGAATCACATTTTCACACCCACGAACGCACCCTGCGACTTGAGGATGCGCAAGATCTTGTTGCCGGTGACCGACTTGACCTGACCAACACCGTAGCTGTCACGCAGGAGCACACCAATCTGCGATGGTGGGATGCCCTTTTTTGCATACTTGCCAATAATCTCGTTCACCTGGGTGTGCATCATAGGAAGCAGTGAGATAACACATTTGAGATAATAGACACGAATGCAACGCCGTGCCATACCTCGGTCGAGGTAATCTTGAGCCAAGAGGGAGGAGTTCGCTTAAAGGGCAGGGCAGACCTGCGTAGAGTGCGTCGTGGTAATGCGTGCAATGTATATCAATGTATATGCGTGTCAATGCTGTTGTTTCGGAGCTGCTCTACACAGAAACCAAGCAAGGTGGACGGATGGCGGCTGCTCATGCACAATGGCGTGCTACACACCTGGAAATGCCCTTGCCCTTGCTGTGCATACGACCCATGGCTGCTATGTATGTGTGATGCCTTCCTGCTTGTTCAGCGAAAAAGGTATGAAGCAACAACAGGTGGTGTTACATTTTACATATTGTACAGTACTTTCCCAGCAGGCTACCATGATGTGCGCGTGTCCTTGATGGCCACAGCATCCCCAACACGCAACACACCACCACCAGATGACAATGGTACCATATTGACACCAAAAAACACCTCCCGCTTGAGGTCATCCCTTTGCCACCCCTCCCCGAGCATCTCACCCTTGCGTACTTGCTGCAGTGCACGCAGTGCAACAGATCCACTGCCTTCTGATTGCCCTGTTGACTGATCCACTGCAGGCACCTGTTGTTATATAGGAGACACACTGGGTGTGGTGCTGGATGTGGTGCACCCATCATCATCATACCAATCCCACCGTACCGTGCAGCGTCCACATGGTTTGGCAACTTGAAATGCCACATTGCCAATGTGCACTGTTTTCCATGTGTCCTCATCCCATGCTGTCCCGCCCTGCACAATCACATTGCTGCGAAACCGGTCCATGGGTACGGAGGGGTTGCTCCCATCCCCACCTGCCTTGGTGTTGAGGTCCTCTAGGGATGCCGTGGAGCTTAATAATAGTGGAAACGCATCTGCAAATCCTGTGGTGGACCCATCAGGTGCCCATGCCTCATCCACTGTGCGCACCGCGCCCAACGCAGCTGCTTGGGGATGATCCCCTGATGGTGGTGATGATGATATATGGTTGTGTGTGTCACAGTGGCCATATCCAATTCCATTCAATGGACCATACCACCCTCCACCATCAAAACATACCAAGGCATCGAAGCAGTCGAGCAGGCTTACCAAGGACACTGGTGAGCCATGTGCTCGCTTCCTCACCCATGTCATACGCCGGCCCCTTCCACGACCACACCTGACATGTGGTCAATGCCTCAGGGCTCAGGTCAGCGGGAGCGTGCAGGGGGACGGTGAGAGAGGACGTGCCTGGTGCATGGAGTGTGAGCGTTGCGTCATGGCCTGATCGAATGCCAGAGAGGATATCTGCGTTGATTTCCACTCTTATCAGAGCCATGCGAGGTAGTTGGCGCTGGGACAGCATTCTCTTTGATGTGGCGTGCACCACCATGAAGTGTCGGTCATACAGAAGACCTAGGTTGTTGAAAGCTGCTGTATCAATCTTGATGCCAGCACATGATTTGACTGGGTACACGTAGAGTTGTGCAACCTCTGGCATGGTTTCCGTAATCTATACAGAAGACAATGCACACGATACTAGGCAGGACTTCCCTGACAGTACTCTGCTGTAAAGCTTCTGATCCCACTCAATAGCCCGCAGTAGCGTTGACAGTTTGACAACACTTGCAATTGCTATGGTCAGGGTCAGCCAGGCGATGAGCACTTGCCCAATAAGAGTTTTTCAAGAGCTTGTTAAACACCTGTTGGTATATCTGTTGGGTGAAGCTCTACAACACACAGAAACTATCGCAGAAACTATAACAGCTATACAGTCATACTCTCTGTGTATACAGCCATACTTGCGCACACACACGCATCATTCACGTGAGATGCCAACCGCAAACGGAGCAGCCACAGAGCCCTCCCCCTTTTTATCAACACCTGCTGCGGGGGACATTGCCAAAAAGTTGTTTGAAGAGGCAGGTCCTGCACGAAGATACAATCACGTGCCGGACACAATTGAGGGCTTGCGCAAAATTTGTGGCAACAGCTGGATTGCAAGTGATGCTCTCAACCTCAATGGACGTCAGGTAGGATGGCGTGTGATTGGATTCAGGAGACCCGGGAGATGGCCGGTCATCAACCCCCTTGCACCTGCACCACCCTCATACCACCCTCCAACCACCCTCATACCACCCTCATACCACCCTCACACCACCCTCATACCACCCTCATACCACCCGCAGCTCGGTGAGGGTGCCTTTGCCACAGTCCTCAAAGGCACGGTGGTCCTACCAGGGCAAACCACCAAACGGCCTGCAGCCATCAAGCGCCTCAAGGCAGAAACGCTCACAGATCGAGACTTTAAAGATTTTGTGCTAGAAGCAACAGTGTTGAGCAAACTCAAGCACCCATGCATTGTAGAAATGTATGGAGTAGGCACCACGAGCACGGACACATTGGACGCATCTTCTTTTTATGTGGTATCTGAGTTTTGTGATGGGGGGACGATCAAGGACTTGCTCTACAAACAGGTGTGTGGGGTATGCAGAAAAGGGTGTGGGTTTTTTTGGCTTTTTCTTGTTTGTGTGTGCAGCTATACAACACATTGTCACATGCACACAAACCAACATCACAAAATTCCAAATATGTACTTCCTTGTACCCCATAATGATCACCAGATGGAGTTGCCATACAAGCGCCTGTACTCAACGGAGGACGCACTTCGATGGTGCTTGCAGATTGCACGTGGGCTGCGCTACCTGCACAGCAGCCAGCCCATGGTATGTGTTGCACATGTGTGTGGCATGTACGTTGCATGTATATTGCACCTATGTGTTGCTGTATGCACATGTGTGCGTGTAGCAGGTGCAGCAGCAAGAGTGCAGCACTGCAACTGGAACATACAATGCAACTGGAACATACAATACACTCATGCCCCCCCTCTCTCTCTTTTTTGTGTACAGGTTATTCACAGAGACATGAAACCTGAAAACATACTGCTCACAGGTTGGTGGGATATCATGTTGAAATATATACATATTCACACATACATTCATTCACGTTGAAGTACAGACATATACGCATGTCCCCTCACCACATTCATTCATCATCATCACCACCTATATATCATCTTTGGGATGTTTTCCCAACAACAACAATACAACAACACAGGTTCTCGCAATGCACGTGTTGCAAAGATTTCAGATTTTGGACTGAGTGTGTTGGTAGGTTTTGAGGAACAGCGATCACGTCGACTCAGCACCCTGACCTCCATGCGCAACACCAGCAGCCATGGGACAGGCATGGGGGGGAGTGGGATTCCCTCGGGGGCACCTTCCCTCGCACCTTCCCTCGCACCGTCAGGGACACAATCACCCAGCCCAGGAGGGTATGCGGAAGATGATATGTGTGTGTGTGTAAGATGATTATGTGTGTGTTTGTGGAAGATGATGATGTGTGTTTGTGGAAGCCATGGATTGTGCAGCTGTGGGTGTACAGTTGTGGGTGTGCAGCTGTGGGGTGTGCAGCTGCATGTGTGATGATGTGCAATGTCTGTCCATCATGATATGTTGGCATATTTCCTTCAACACCCAAACACACCCAAACACACCCAAGCACACCCTAACACACCCAAACACACCGCAGGGAAATGAAAGCAAAGCCAGCGTTTGATCGCAACCTGTCATCAGCGCCAATGCGCAGCATGACCCTCACTCGGTTCACAGCCACCAATGTCACCACCAATGGGTTGCATGGCAAGGCTAATTCATATCAATTGACTGGCATGACTGGCAGCTTGCTCTACATGGTATGAGGTTGTTTTGGTGGTGCATTTCTGTTTGTCTGTTTCTGTTTGTCTGTTTCTGTTTGTCTGTTTCATTTCTGTTTGTATATTGTACATCATAATGTATCATAATGTATGTTTACAATTATATGTTTCATTGCCTGTTGTTCAAAATTGTCTCAAAAGTCTTGTCATGTCAGACTGCATTTACCCTCTGAGCAATGTACCACTTACTCCTCAACACACAGGCACCTGAGTCATATCGCCAAGCAGAATACAATGAAAAAGTGGACGTGTTCAGTTTTGGAATGATCATGTTTGAGTTGCTCATGTACGAATTGACGTATTATGCATTGCAGTGCAGGGACCAGGTGACAGATCTGATCACATATGTTGAGGGCGTCTGTGTGGATGGTGACCGGTATGTGGTTTGTGTTGTGCTGTTGTTTTGTTGTACCATGCATGGATCATCATTGTTATTATTTTCATCATTATTGTCAACATCATCCTATCAACCTCACAATACCCACAATGTCCACACAATGTTATCCACAATGTCCACACAATGGTATCATCACCCCCAGGCCTGAAATACCAGAACGTATTCCACCACCATTGAGAGAAATCATATCAGGCTGTTGGGCACAGGATCCAGGTGCGTGTAGTGGGTGTGATGATCAGTGGCTGTGCGTGCATGTACAACACTGTGCGATATGCATACACAGTATACCATGTATACATTGGCATGCACATTGCGGGCCATGCGCATGCATGTGTTGTTGCTCCCATCCCTTTTGATACCCACCACACACTCCTCCTTACACCCACCACACACACCTCCGTACACCCCCACAGACAAGCGACCGACCATGGGTGATGTGATAGACGACCTTCGTACCTACATGGAGCAACACAACATATCAGAAACACCAGCCCCTTCAGGGAAGAACATCATGCGTGGGTCAGGCCAGGGGCGGGGGGGGGGCGGCAATCCCGGATGCGCATGTGTAATTAGCTAATTATGTATGCGAGTTGATAATGTGTATGCGAGTTGTTCATGTATGTATGTGAGTTGAGTATGTATAGCAATGTGTCAGTTGATTCAATGTGTCAGTTGATTCAATGTGTCAGCTGATTCAATGTGTCAGTTGATTCAATGTGTCAGTTTATTATTGCAATGTGTCAGTTGAGTATGTATAGCAATGTCGACATTTTTCCCTGGTATTTTTTGTTGTTGTGGTGGTCTTCTTCTTGTTGTTCCTGTATTGTTGTTCCACATCTTGCTGCACTTAAGTTTTCGGTGTGCTACATATGCTGCACACTCAATGTTGATTGATATTGTACATACGTCAGCCATGCACACATCATTGTGCATCCTGTCAAGACGTGCATGTAGTGCAGATAGTGCAGGCACATAGCGTAGTGCAGATAGCGCAGGCACATTGGCATCATGTGTATGTGTGGGACAGGAGATGGTGTGTGGTTGCATAATGGTGCTGCATGTATAGATGACCACACAGGAGGGGTGCGGTGGAGGGATGTGGTGCGTGGACACACAAGTATTACCATGTCTTGTTAGTACCATGTGTTGTTACACATGTCCTATGTATTGTGCACTGCTTGAATTACACGTAAAACGTATTGCAGACTGCGCTGACGATTGTCATGGTCTCAACCATCACATACACATGATGGGTGTGGTGTTGCTGCACAGTGTGCTGCCGCACATCATCAAATCTGCATCATGATGTACCCACTACACCTGCATCATGATGTAACCACATCACAACTCACAACTCATTCAACAACGCCTGCAACTGGGCCTCCCGCGCCATGCTTTGCAAATACACCCACCCAACACTTGTCCCAAACACCAGCACCACCACCGTTGCAAATGCAAGCAACACCGACACATCATCAAACAACGCCTCCTTCTTCCCATCTTCCAACCCATCAATGTCAAATTGACCCATGCCAGGCACACGGTTGATCGCCAGACGCTGGTCAACGGTGTCCCGCCATGATTCAAAATCCACCCCGGGAGGACGATAGACGTCAAGGTAGGCCAACATGTCACGTGCTACACGTCTGTTGAGGACACTGCCTGACTCGAACAAGGGCACCAACTCCACCCGCTCTTCTACATGTTGTATGACGTATGTGATGGGGGCATCTTGCGGGGAGTGTGTGGTCACGTCTTGGGAGTGTGTGGGGATGTCTTGGGCGTGTGGGGCATGCTGTGCAGGGTGGTCTGTACTCTGCTGTGCACTCTGCTGTTCCTGTGCATGCTGTGCAACCATCTGCAGGGTGACGGTGGTTGGTACAGCTGCAATGGGTATCCGCAATTGGCCTGTCTGAGCAGCAGTGGCAAAGAGCTTGATCACCTTGTCCCATGAGAATGATACAATTTGATCATAGCTGGTCCATATTTCTTTATATTCAGGGGTCCAACCAGGGACCGCATGTGCAAGTGAAACCTGGTGTGTTTGGGTGTATGGGTGTGTTTTTGGGTGTCTTTCTGGGTGGGTGTGCTTTTTTGTGTATGTGTGTACGTAGGATACAACAGATGATGTTACAGTTCTGTGCGGTTGGTTGCTGTGCAATAATTCATGTGTGAAATAATTCATGTGTGAAATAATTCATGTGTGCAATACTTCGTGTGTGCAATAAAACCAACCATGCCATACCAGCCATTGGATGGAGGGTGGTATCCACCGAATTGTGCGTCGAAACTGCACGGTGGTCGTGTCAGTGAGGCTCAGTGTTGGTGTGGATGTCACCCAGTGCACATCAGGCATATCACGCAGAGCCCGTGCCTTCCATTGTTGCATTGCTGTGGTGATCTGCTGCTGTGGGTGGGTGGGAGTGTATGGGTGCGGCAGGGGTGACGCTGTGTGTGAACAACTAAGAAACCATCGAGTCACTCTGAGGGTATCAACAGCCTCCTCCCAAAGAGTGTATAGCCTGACAGTGTGCTGACCCCCCTATCCATACGTACAGGGCCATGGAGCTTGCAAAAATCATTTTTATAGGAAGTGGTGGCGGTCAAGGCGCTCGGATGTTCGAGTGGCCATAGAGGTTGTTTTTGCAGCTGTGTGGTTGTATAATCTATCAAATCGGATGGAATAGATGTGCTAGGTTGATTTGTTGTGGCGCATTGGAGTGCCAAGGGACGACAGTGAGGCGAAATGTTGGACGGTGCATGTGTTGAGAAAAGATGCTTCGGATGGCACAGCACATACATAGTGTGTTCAGTGTAGCAATGTAGTATTTGTGTTGGCAATTGAACAAGACTACACACAATGCGAATGAATAACGAAAAATAATCAAATCCACATCATCATCGCTTGAGGCGTTTGGTAAACTGCTCCACATCAAATTGCTCCTCATACTGCCCCTCTTCCCACAGCTCACCAAGTGCCTCCACCGCTGCTTTCATACCTACTTTCCCATCTTGCTTTTTCCCACCTGCATCTCCCCCCCCCCCCCCACAAAACACACCTGAAACAAATCCAGCAACTGTGACGTATCCATGGCCTCCATAGACACGTTGTCTGCATTCACCACTGCCGCAGCCACATCCAACTTGAACCGCTGCAGCCCCATGACCCGCTCCTCAATGGTATCCCTGGTCAACACCCTATACACGTTGACCGTCCGTGACTGACCCAATCGGTGGGCCCTATCCATTGCTTGGAGGTCCTTGGTGGGGTTCCAGTCATGTTCTAGAAAGATCACGGTGTCTGCAGAGGTGAGATTGAGCCCCAACCCTCCCACATGTGTGGTCAACAGCATCACGTCAATGGTGGGGTCGGAATTAAACTGCTGCACCATTGCAAAGCGTTGTGAGGGGGGGACGGTGCCGTCAAGGCGAACGTAGGAGATGTTGGCTGGGTGGAGGACGTCCCTGGCTACCAGGTCGAGGAGGGATTTGAGTTGAGCGAAAATGAGGACACGGTGGTTGGTGTCTGGGGCGTCTTGGATGGGGTCGGCTGTTTTTTTTTCGGGGGGGGTACTTTTTGTGTGTGTGGTATCTATACGTATATACATACATGCATGCAAGAAACAACCATGTGCACCAGCAGTACATGCACCATGTATGTACATAAACGCGTAAAAACGCATGCGCCACCCATATACCATCATCTCCTCCTACCCCCCTCTCCAAATGTCCACACACAACACCACACAACACCAACACCCACCTCCACCACATACCATTACCAATGCCACATTCATTCAAGAGGTCACGTAGTGCTGCCAGTTTTGCTGCATGCTGTACATCACTCAATACCTCCAGTGCTGCAGTCCATTGCGCATCGGTCAACATCGGGGTTTGACTTTGGTCAACATGTTTTCCATGATGTTCCTGCAGGGTGGTGCGTAATGCGGCATGATGGGCAGGTACCTGTGTGTGATGATGTATGGTATAATGTAGTGGTGGTGTGTATTGGTGGCGGGGGGTGGGAGTGCAGGTTGGGGGGGGGGGTGTTCTGCACAAAACACAACAGCACATGTGTATTCACACGCATGCTGCAGTACAGACATGATGTGACACACACACACACATGATGCGACACGCACACATGATGTGACACACACACACACATGATGCGACACACACACACATGATGCGACACACACACACATGATGCGACACACACACACACACGATGCGACACACACAACACATATGCACACATGCTTTCCCACCACCACACACGTACTGTTTTATCAAGCACCAGTAGCGGATGTGAGCATAATGTACGCATGTACTTGAGTGAGGCAAAGACATGCGGCGCAGCAGTGGTGGTGGTGGTGGTGTCTTGTGTGGGGGGAGCGTCACCCTGCCACACTGCTGCTGCTTGCTGGCAATCCTGTGCGTGATATAATAGTATTTGTGGAATAATGGTATTTTTGATATAATGGTGTGATAGATGATGGTGTGTGTCATGTCAAGGGTGTTGTTTTGTACATGTATGTCACCCACTGTCATGCCCCTTTACATGTTCACACATGCCCCCACATTCCCTTCATCACTCACACCATAGTCTCCACATACACACACACCACCCGTTCCTATATACACACCACCCTCCCTCCCCCCACACCACCTTCTCCTACCCCCACCCACCTCTGTCTTGGTGAAATCAGTGTACAGCCGCCGTTGCAGTGGTGACAGGTCACAAAAAATATCAGTTATAATCTTGGGAGGCAAATCAGACAACACCTGCTCCTTGGTGCGCCTCAACACAAAGGGCATGACTGTGCGATGCAACCCCTCCAGCGCCAGGAGGCCTGTCTGTGCTGCACGTGATTCCTTGCGACCAGCACTGCTGCGTGCTTCCTGTGGGAGTGTGTGTGATTGAGAGTGTACGTGTGTTGTTGGGGGTTGCACGTGCGTGATTCAGAGTGTGTGTGTGAAACAATACTTGCAAACAAAACCACCTGCCCACACCCCACGACACCCCCCACGACACCTCCCTACCACCCCACCACACCTCCCTACCACCCACCACACGTATACCTGCAGTGTTTTCCCATACACAGCATTAAATTGCCTTTCAGTACCCAAAAATCCAGGCATAAGGAAATCAAACAGGCTCCATAATTCTTGTATATTATTTTGTACAGGGGTGCCACTCAGGATCAGTCGGTGTCGTGCAGGGACCTGCTTGACTGCGAGGGTGACCTGATGTATGAAAAATAAGGGGAGGGTTGGTGTTGGGAAATTGAAGTGTGCTGGGTTGGGGTTGGAGGGGATGGGGTACAGGGTGTGTGTTGTCATTGTTGTGTGTGTTGTTGTTGTTGTTGTGTATATAGCATACCTTTTTACTTGCATTCTTTATTGCATGTCCCTCATCCAACACACAGTAATCCCACTGCTGTTGTTTCACCCACTGTATGTCAGACCGACAAACTTCATATGACATACTCACAACGTCATAGGCAGACAGCTTGGTGCGCAACTGGGCACGCTCCTGAGGTGGGTATTGGTGCATGGTGGGTGGTGGGTGGTGGGTGGTGTGTGGCATGCACATGCAATGGTGGGATGTACATGCATAAGTGATGTATCATGTATTCTGTACAAGTATTTCTAATAGTATTTCTAATAGTATTTCTAATAGTATTTCTTATGTATTTCTAATGTATTTCTAATAGTATTCCTAGTATCCCGGAGCACCACAGCACATACCTGTGGTGATCCATGATACTCTAGCACCCTCAACATCCCCTTGGGCAAATACTTGTCTATCTCATGCTTCCAGTGTGCAACCAATGTTGTAGGACATATGATGAGGGTAGGCAGCAACCTGTTGCCCTGTTGTTGTTGTTGTTCATAGTGGGATGTGGCAATGATGGCAGTGGCTTGGAGTGTCTTGCCAAGACCCATGTCATCCTGTGTGTGAGGTGCGTGTGAGGTGTGTGTGAGGTGTGTGTATAATGTGTGTGATGTACGTGTGATGTGTGTGTATGGCATGTGTGTATGGCATGTGTGTGTGATGTGTGCGTGTGATGTGTGCGTGTGAAAATGTGTGCGGAACGTGTGTACAACATGTATATGTAAGAAGAAAGAAAAGCACACATCAATCCCTCTCTCACAACACCACAATCACACACCACCCCTACACACCCAATCCTACGACCCACATCCATCCCCCTCCCCCTCCCCCCCAACCAAACATACCGCGAGTATGCCATGCAACCCTGACCGCCTCAAAAATGCCAACCAATTAATTCCCTCTTGCTGATATGGACGTAATTGTACTGTCAATTCAAAAGGCAATTGTACAGCCTCTGCACTTTGGTTGTCAAGCAGGGAATCTAAAAAACGGTGGTCCTGTTGCCATGCTGTTGTTTGCTCGGGGGAGAGGGCGGGGGGAGGGGGCATGCCTTGTGCAAGGGGGAGCAGCTGTACAATGGTTGCAAATGCCTGTGTGTGTTTTTGAAAGGGGGGGTGGTAAGGTATTTGCAGCACATATGTGTGCTTTGGCGTTGTTATGATGTGGTGCGCATCCCCACCAAATACAACATCACCCCACACACCACACCACACCACACCGAACCACGTCCACCCCCAGACACATACTTTTGCAGCCATGTGTCGTACACTTTCTTGTGTGTCAGTCATGCACCTCAGCACAGGCATGATGAGCAGTATACTGTACGGCGCAATGGATGTGCCCATTGCTTGCACCACTGCCTGTACCATCTGCATAGCCCCCATACGAGCAGCACCAGTGTGAGGTACCACGTGCTGTTGTGTCATGGTAGGTGTGGTAAGAGCATCAGGGAGCACCTGCCCTCCAACACTAGCAGTAAAAGCAGCAGTGGTGGTGGTCTGGCCACCATTACCATGTCTACCACCACCAATTCCAGCACCACCAGGACCACTACTCAAATCCAGCAGTGGCAGCAATGAGGCAAGCAGTGGTGGTAGCAGTGTTGCATAATGCACCTGCATGATGGCCGCCACAGCAGCAGCAGCAGCATGCTGTACAGCAGCAGCAGGGTGGTGGGTGCAGCTACAGAGGGCAGGGAGGATGGTGGTGATGGTGGGGACGAGGGTGGTGTGTATGCAGGGTATGATGATGGTGGTGCATTCCAGGCAGCACAGCAGTGACTGTGGGGGTGGTGTGCTGGTGGTACGTGTGGGTGTATGTATTGATAGGAATATGAAACACCCACCCACCTGTATATCTGCTGCTGGTGCTGCTTGTGGCACTGGTGGTGCTATGTGCACCACATGCCCATCCATGTGACCTGGTGGGGATGCTGCTGGTAGGGCTGCTGCTGGTGCTGGTGGGGCTCCACAGGGGTTGTAGGCACCCACCATGTGTGCCCATACACCGAGATTGAGTGAAAAGACAAGGGGCCCAGCAACCACTGCAAGCTGCTGCAATGCTACTCGTCCCCCCTGTGTTGGTGGTGTGATGTGTTGGTGGTGTGATGTGTTGGTGGTGTGATGTGTTGGTGTGTAGAGTGTGTTGGTGGTGTGATGTATTGGTGTAGTACGTATATGTTGGTTTGTTTGTATAGCATGCATACAGGTGAGTATGTGTGTGTGCGTGCATGTGTATTCTTACAAGACACCAATGCAACACATCAACTCACATACCAATGTGATGGGGCTTGTGGGTATTGCACCTGATCCATTCCCTCCAACACCCTCCTCCTGCTGCTGTTGTTGCTGCTGCTGTTGTTGTTGTATGTTGATGATGATGTCATTGCAAGCCATATCATACACAGTAGTCATACACCTGTGGGGAGGTGGGGGCATGAGAGACAAGATGTGTAATGAGGGTGTGGGAGAGACATGATGCAATGAGGGTGTGGATTGTATGTCCACGCACATTGTGTGCTATCCTACACATATATACACACCACCCAATACACACACACCACCAAATACACAAACACCTCCCCCATCACACACATACTTGATCATGTCGTGGTCAGCATGACAATCAACCAGCACCCTTGCCAGAGCACGAGCCACAAACACACGATACGCTGCTGTAGGCTCAACACGCAACACATCCACCAACACAGACACCAACACCGTGCCCTGCTGCTGCTTTACCACATCCGATCCACCCCTATCCTCCTCCTCCTGTTGTTGCTGCTGCGGTTGTTGTAGGGATAGTGTGTGTTGTGGTGTATGGTAGCCTGCTCTTACTAGGCAGCATGCAGCTGCTGATGTCATCCGTGCATGTTGCAGGGTATCAATATTGGGGTGTGGTGTGCGTTGTACAGATTGGTGTACTATGGGTACCATCGCTTGTACAAGGGTGAGTATAGGTTGCGCCAGTGGACGTCCTGTGATGGGTGGGTACACGTATATACAATGGGAACAAGGTATGTGCACTTGAAGGTTGGTGTGCACACCCATTGTACACACAGACAATTGTACACACAGGCAATTGTATGTGGAAAACAGACAAAGAGGGTGAAAGCAAATACACTACAATAGCCTGTGGTTCCCTCACCACCTCCATTACAAACTAGTACCCCTTCATCACCCCCCACACCCCCCAACATACCATTCTCTTGTGCAGCACGTACAGCAGCATCCAGCACCAATGCTGCTCCCATCACCCCCACCCCCTGGCCACCCTGGATCAGCCCCCACAACCCCACTCGTAACGCCTCTTGCACCACCCCACCACCAGCATCCAGCAGTATACCCAATGCTCCACAGACACGCAGCCGCACTGCTGTTGCACAACACGCATCCTCGTCGTAATCATCCTCCACACCCAACACACCATGTGCCCATGGAAGGGTATTGGTGGGTGAGGGGGACGTGTATTCAATGGTGGTGGTGGTGTGCATGTCATGATGGGATGGCATGGTGGCGCTCTTGTATATACGCACGAGTGTGGGTGGGAGGGGGGCATGGTCTGGTACTGTCAACCAACAACACATGGCTTGTAATAAAGTCGTGGTATTGGGAGCATCCTGTTTGTTCGGTGTTGATATTTGCTTGTGAGACATGCCAACAAGTGCTTGTAATCTCTATGCTGACATTGATTTCGTGCAGATATGTGGCATTAGACACCACATAACCACACATGCATAATCAACAATTTCATTATACACCCATATGCATCATCAAGTCCCAACACATGAGTGTCATACACACTCCTCCTCCACACCCCTGACCTTCACAGGCATACATACACACAGAATACATAATGCACAACAATAATACATAAACATTCACCAGCATACCCACCCTAGCGTACCCACCCTACCTCTTGTAAAACAGCAGCCCATGGCCCCTCCACGAGCAGTTTCCAACAGTGCCCCGCTGCTGCTAGTACCTCTGTGTTGGGCTCTATCACCATGAGTTGTAGTAGCAACCAGAGAGAGGGGGGGACTATTGGTGGGGGGATTGGGACTGACTGTGTGTGGTGGGTGGGTGGCGAGGGGTGTGTATGAGGGGGTGTATGAGTAGCTTGATTATTGTTATGCATAATCAATCGAGCATATATGCACATGCAGAATCAATCGATCAAACATATACCTATGCATAATCAATCGAACATATATGCACATGCAGAATCAATCGATCAAACATATACCTATGCATAATCAATCACATATACACACATCATGTCATATTCTCACACACATGCATCATCAACCACACACACGCGTCTGTGGTCATCAAGACACCTTGTATTGCCACATACTACACCATCACACACACCACCACCTCCCCCCCCACACACCTGTGACATCTCCACCACCTGCCTCAAGCACTGCACTGCAGCCAACCTTACACTCCCCAGTGTGTGCAACATGAGGGGCCACAGTAACGGTACATGCACAAGGGGTGGAGGTGTGTGCATGGGGGCATGCGTAGGTGGGTACGTGTAGAGTGCACTGAGCAATTGCATGGCACTGCCTGTGTGTGTGTGTTGAGGTGTGCGTGGGGCGGTATTGAGGTGTGTGAGTAGGGTATGTTGAGGGTATGTGTGTTAGGTATTGAGGTGTATGTGGGTATTGAGGCATGTGTATGTGGGTATTGAGGTGTGTACACCCCACACATACATACACACATATATCAAAGTGCCATATATCAAATATATGCACCTGTTGCTGGTGACAAGTCGTCAATGTCCTCCAAGAGCCCCCATAATCGCTGTTGTAGGGTTGCCAGCTGTGCATGATGGTGCTGCTGTAGCACCGGTACCAGTGGAAGCAAACACTGTGCTGCCACAGCTTGCACATCTTCATTTGGGTCCTGATGGTGTGTATAAGGTGTACATGTTGTGTGTATGATGCACATGGTTGTAATGGGTGATGTATGTGTAATGAATGTGTATGTACTGTACAATGTATGTTGGATGTGAGGTGGTGGTGGTATGTGACTGTGGTTTGTGGTACCGAGTGATGTTTGTGCACAGCCATACAGGTGCAGGAAAAAAACAACACACAAAACACACATGAAAAACACATGAAATTTCATATACAGATTCACCACAATCAACTCAACCCACCACCATCCATCATTCCATCCCCCACCATTCCACATACATGCAGCCCCATGAGGGCAGTAGGCAGCACCATAGCCCCCAACTGCACCGCCATATCCACCCGAGCCGCCACCAGATATTTGACCGCGGTCAACGCCGCCATGCGAGTCTGCCATGCGGGCGATGACCACAGCTGCAGAAGATGCTGCAGCACCTGCTCCACGTCATGAGAGGGCAGGGCTATCACGGTGACACCCAATACTTGTGCTGCTGTTTCTCTCACAGGAGCAACAACTTGGTCGCCTACAAAATCCGCAAATTGGTCGAGTGCCAATACACACAGCACACGCACCACCACATCGAGAAGGTATTTTGTATTGGCTGCGTGTGCAGCGTGTACATCTGCAGCAGACACGTCACCAAGCTGCCTGTGTGTGTTTTTAAGCAGAAAATCATCATGACATGGACATCACAAATCATGGTGACAATAGATCAGGGGTGTTATGCATCAGGTATGCAATCGATCAGGTAAGCAATATATCAAGTGTATAATAAACCAGGTTTCCCCCCGCATGTTGCCCATCATCTCCACCACCACATACCGTACACCAGCAGTGCCAGGTATACACCACCCCGTTGGGTGATCCACCACTGGTGCCCACACCCCAGCCCCCCCAGCCTGCCTCGTCAGCAACTCACGCAGACCCACTGCAGCACCATGACGCACCTCCCAACAGGGGTCCAACAGGTGGAGGCACAGGTGGAGGTGCAGGCTGGTAAATGGCCACCTGCATTGTGTGTATGTGGTGGGGGGGGGGGGGAAGGAGTACTTTTGGGGTCGTTGTGAGTGGGTGGATATGTGACTTGTGAGTGGGTGGGTATGTAGGTTGGACAGGGCAAGAGGTAACACATGGGTTTTTGATGGGTAGGATGGTTGGATGGTGTATGAGAGAGAATAGTAAGACAATGGGTGGACAATGGGTCAAGATGCATACCACCACCACACTACACTGATCCCTCAACATACCACTGCCAGATAACCCCGCTGCTCCCCCACCCCCAACACATACACATACCTTCCACTCTGCATAGCTGTCCATTCCTTGTCATCCTGATCCTCACTCATCATCAACTGGGCCGGTGTTTCCACAACACCCCCTGCCTGTCCATACACACCACCCACATGCACACCACTGCCCTGCCCACCACTCCCACCAATGACAGGCACAGCATCACCGCCGAGTGAAAAGGAGGGGTCAGACTTCATGGGCACCCCAGGCTTTCCCTTACGTCCCCTCCCTTTTCCCCCACCACTGCCTTTTGTACTACCACCACCAGCAGCAGCAGCAGCCCCAGCAGCAACAGGAGTACTAGCTACAGGTGGTAGTACATGTTTTCTGCTGCTGCTTCCTTTGCGTGCGAGTTGTTTGGCTTTTCTCTTGAGTGCGTTTCTTTCACGGGCGCTGAGTTGGCGTGTCATTGCTTCCTGTTCTGCTGCACGTATTGCCTGTTCCTGTTGGTGGGTGGTGTATTTTTCGTGGGGTGTTTGGGGTGGTGTATTTGGGGGTTGATGGGGGTGTGTTGGGTTGTGCGCATGCGTGTACCATGCACAGTGTATGTGTCTGTGTTTTTGTGTATATGTATGTGTTTGTGCATATGTGCATATGCACGTACTCCACCATGTGCTTGTGTGTGTGTGTGGTTATCACCACCACCATACACCCAAATCCACCCAAATCCACCAACCCACCAACCCCAGTACACGCATGCAACCCTCTCCAAGTACCCCACCACACCTTGGCTGTCTGAGGATCACCCACCATCAACTCATCATCCACATCCACATCACCCAAATCATCAACATCCGCCATCACCTCCGACTTGACTGCTGTTGCAGCTGCTGCTGACGGTGATGGTTCCTGTTGTGTGGGGCCTGGTGTGGCCGTGGGCTGTTGAAATGCAGACGCAGCTGTGGGTGCGGTTTCTGGTAGTGTCAGGCCCATGCGTTGGTGTTGTCGGTGTATGCAGTCAGTAAGGGATCGTGTCCAGGACCAATCAATGTTTGCCTGTGATGGTGGAGGTGGTAGTGGTGGTGGTGGATGTATGTAGTACATGCATAGAACAGAAGTTGTGCAAAGTGTACTTGATGTGCTGTATGCGTGTACTTGATGTACTTTATGTGCGTACATGTACGCTTGGCGGTATTTTGTGCATGAACGGACATGTCACAAACACACCCACATACGCTGTCAGATCCACCAGCAAGGGTTACACCATGCTCCAACACATGTGCTGCGTTAAACGACTCCAACCCTATCAAACACAGATCCTCTGTTGTTGCTGCATTGCTGGCCTGCTGCTGATGTTGCTGTTGCTGTTCATGATGGTGCTGTTGAGTGCGAGTGTGTGCTGATTGCAAGCTGGTGGGTGTATGATGCGCAAAATGCTCTGCCAGGTGACCTATGCCATTGCCGGCAGCAACACGTGTCTCCCAGGACTTGCTTGCCAACAGGAGTGCCAGCTGTGTGATGGGATTGATGGCATGCGTGGTGTGTGTGGGGGGGGGAAGCATGTGTGATGGTGAATGTAACGCAGTCACACAGGGTACCTTGCGTGTGATGCTTGGGAGCCGCTGTGGGTGATTTTTGGCGACGGATGCCACTTGGCGGGCAGCATCCTGACGAGTGGCGGCATCACTGCCACCTGGGTACAAGGTACAACCATTGTGTATCCAAATGATTGGTGCAATAGCAGTAACCATACAACACACATACTCTCGATGAGTTTGAGAAGCTTGTCCAAACGTGTTGCACTGCTAGCCATGGCTGATCAGATCAACAGCTTGGTACCGTTGCCGTGTTGTTTTGCAGGTTTTCTCTCTTGATCCCACACCATGCACCAACAAACTGCACAGCCCCATACATTGCAAGGTGTTGGCTTTATGATGAGCCAAAAGAAAACTACGAAACAAAGTAAGCTCGAGGTATTTTCATTAGCTACACACCCAAACAGCATCAACCCAACACTTTTGCATCAAGGAGCTATGTAGGATGATTGCAACACAGCCCCTTGTGGTGCAAGACCAAGGAAACCTGCATGAAGAAGCGGTTGATGCATCCAACGAGGTATAATCACAACAATAACAACCTCAACGGCAGTTTGAGAATCATCTTTCACCCATATACTGTTGATGCTGTACAAACAGGACCTTGTGTTGGAAGTTCTTGAGTCCCCACTACATCGCCATGTGCTATCATCAGGTACACGCGCAGTGTTGATGGCCCAGTCAACTCTACATCCCAACCCTGCACCACTGCTACGCACACAGGAAACATCATCATAGGACGTGCACCAGAGCAGTCTACCCCAGAACTCACCAGCACCAGTCCAGTTCCTACTACCATCATAATCGCATCCCCACATGCCAGCAATACCCATGTACGCATTGGTATGTGTGAATGAATGAATGTGTGTCTGTACATAAACACAAACATACAGAACAGTCATGAACAGGCAAGGTCAATTGCAGCGTTACCCACACAAACACCACACACAAAACACAGTGGTACATCAACACCCACGCAATGTGCACATGACCGTGTGTGACCTGGGCAGCAGCAATGGCACGTGGTTGCTGCAGGATGGTGTGTATACCAAACTACAAGCACATATAGACTACACACTCACACTGGGTGCAGTGTTGAAAATCGCAGATGTGCCAGTGGTGGTGTGTCGAGGTTGCGAGGTACTCTTGCCTGTGGATATTGTATGTTTGCTTGCTTGTATCTCATATATCTATTCATGTATACATGTACATTCATTCTCATTCTTCCTGACACAAACCTTTTCTTCACTGTTCTTCACTGTTCTTTACTGTTCCTGACCATCAGTCCCCCATCATCCTCACCCACAGTGTGCTGCGTCCCCACCACCCACGCGCACCAATGATGCACACATGCATGTCGACCCACCAGCACCCACTGCAAGCAACCCACAGCAGCGCATCATACCCTACACATCAGCAGCAGAAGCAGAAGGCATGCACTGTGATGGTCGAGATGTATCTGCACATACTATTGATGACAGTCGAGATGTACCTATACATGACGATGATGATGACCGTCATGATGACGATGAGGATGACGATGATGATGACGATGACGATTATGGTGGTCATGATGTGCATACACGTGATTATGATGACAGTGTACAGGGATCTCCGCAGTGTAGTGCACGTATGCGGCTAGTGGACAGCTTTCTTGCACCTGACAGTCATGATGATGTGTGGGTACCACCCTCACAACCCTCACATCAACAGCCATCACAACAACAAGAACAACAGCCATCACAACACCAGCTCCATGATGCTCCACCCAATCACGCACCCAATCACGTGCCAGCCACAGCACCCATACACTGCCTGCATGAGGATCAATCACCACCCCATGTGCCCCAAACAACACCACCCCATGTGCCCCAAACAGTGCCCATGGATGATAATTGCATGAAAAGTAATGATTGCATGAAAAATAATGGTTGCATAGAGGATGATGATTACATAGAGGACAGCATACAAGAAGATGCTGGTGTGACAAAAACCACAACCAATGGACACGCTTGTGCAGTACATGGTGATGCTGTGGTGCTGGATGACACATGCAATGATGCGTTGATGCACACAAGCACTGATGCACACAAACATGATGTGGATGCAGCACATGATGCAGCACATGATGCAGTCTCTCATGATGCTGTATGTTATGCTGCCCACAAACAGCCTGCACATCCACATGCACACATGATGGACGACAGCATCGAAGATACAAGCAGCACAGATTCACCACCACCGCTGCCATCAAAACAACAACAACAACAGCAGCAGCAGCAGCAGCAACAAGACAACCAACAGCAGTTGCTATCCAACCACACACCACACCACACGCAGGGAGACACCCATAACAAAGCACAGCATGACACAGCACAGCATGACACAGCACAGCATGACACAGCACAGCATGACACAGCCATCCAAGACACCAACCACATCCAGTGCTCAGGCACACAGCACACCAGCAGTACACCACCCATCACAATACCACCCTCACCTGTCCAACAAGACAACCCCGCAACAACAACAACAAATCATCATGCACCACCCCAACCATTCCCCTCCACCACAACCCCACCACCTCAAGCACATCGCACCCCAAAGCGTGCCACCCTACACCTAGTCCCCACCCCCCACACACCACGCCCTACACACCAGCCCCGAGAAAGCCCCTGGGTGGTGTTGTCAAGTGCTATTGACCCAAAAACACGTCAGCAGGCTCCTTCCAGGGTAGCTACCTTTGGTGGGCAAGTGATACAAGGGAATGATGTGATGATACAGGGGAATGATGTGGATGTAGTTATGACACATTTTGTGGTGCCTGCACACACAACAAAGCTGCCGGCAACACTCAACGTGCTTGTTGCACTTGCCTCAGGTGCTGGTGGTGCGGTGGTGGTGTGATGCTTCCAGTGTGATGCTCTTGTTGTGTGTTGATTTTACATGTGTAATGCTTGTCATACGCTTGCCCTCCTGTAGACATACACACATATCTGCTTTTTTGTACAAAACCACACACATACACACGCACATCTGCCTTTTCATACACACACACCTCCTCCTTTACACATCACACCTCCCCTTCCCTCCCCCCCACAGGGTGTCCAATTGTCACACCATCATGGATCGAGGCAAGCAGCATATGTCACATGCCAGCATTGTGGACCACGCATGCTGTACAGGATACTGTGCTGCAGCACGTGGGGGTGACGTCTGTGCGACAGGTGGTGGAGTCGTCACAGAGGAGGCGGGTGTTGCAAGACACGGTGGTGGTGTGCACAGAGGGTATGTGGGGTTGGGGAGAGTGACTGTGGTATGACGTGTTGGTGTATAGCTGCTGTTTCCCAACATGCACACACACACACACACCTACACACACAAAAACCCATACAAACACATGTTTCCATGCTACCACACCAACTAGTCCACCCCCCTACAACCACCACCACCACCCACCAACAGAGTTGTTTCACAAGGAAAAGGACAAGGGTATGGGTTTGCAAGTGCTGCTCCAAGCTGCTGGGGCCACCTGTGTGTCATCCACCACCAGGTCACAGCCCCTGTCATCCACCACCAGGTCACAGCCTCACATTCACACCCAAGCCACACATCAACAACACCCATGTCCTCATGTATGCATCGTACTTGGCTCGACCAAGCGCAATGCAACCTCATGGCTGTCTGCAGCATGCAAATGCAAGGCATGGAGGCATGTGCTCTCCTCAGCAACGTGTGTGTGTGGGACAAGGGAGGACCTCAAGCGGTGGGTGTTGCGTGTTGAGCATGTGCCTGTGGAGGGTGGATGATTTTTGTTGACTGGTATGTTTTGTTGACTGGTATGTTTTGTGGATTGGGTCTGTGTGGTGCATGCTGATGGAGTGCTGTGATGGAGTGAAGTGCCACTGCTTCCAGGAAGGCTGGCGTATGTATTTGATGTAATATATGGCACATGTTCAAACCTGACATGTTGATGATGACAACACCCATTATTGATGACTCGTTCACGAGAGCATGACTGTTACCGTGATTACCACTTGTATTACCACCACTTGCGTGTAATAGGGATTTGGTGTGATATGAAAATGCACTGATACACAAACAACTACAACTGCCATTTGCACAACAAGCTAGCACGTTGTACAAGTAGAAAAAAAAAACATCAAACGTGACTATGAAACGTACAGCAACGTACACCAACCCATGGAGCACATTACACACAACAGCCCGTTCTTCCAATAAAACATGTGACACACACACACACGTACACACAAACTATCAAACATTATGCATGCTTTTTTGCAGCACGATGCCGCACATTGACAGCGGATGTGCCCGTTGGACCGTTGACCACCATCCCATCATCAAGATGAGATGATCGCGGTGCTTGCATGTCATCCCCATGATCATGTGACAGCAATGACTCCGACAATGGTGACCTAAGTGTTTTTTGTGGGTGTGTGGTGTTTTGTACAGTTGTACTACGAAAACAATTGTCATCTGCTACTACTGCCAAGTGTGGCACCAACGCAACACCAGCTACACCCGAGCACATGACAAACAACATGCAACTCCACGATGCCCCAAGCACAAACGACACCATACCGATCGTCACCATGTGCATCTTCATCCCTATGCCCAGCGATGGGGAGTGAATTGAAACTGGGCAGCCTGATGTTGCCCGCACCCAAATCAGATGCGTATTGTATGAGGTTGGTGGAGAGGTAGGAGATGTTGTCCGAGAGAGATCGGGGAAGTTCTGAAATGGTGTTGCTGAGGGTGGACACCCACTCACGCATTTGATTGCCCACACTGCCCAGCAACTCATTGTCCTGATGGTGTGTGATGGTCAGGACCACATGTGTTGTGGTCCACAACAGGTTGCAACGTTTGCAAACAACGTACCCAGTTGCTGGTGCTCGTGCCACCATCAAAGCGCTCATCACCATACTCTTCAGCCTGCGGGGCGTTGACCATGTAGGGTGTGACCACAGTTGAGTTGATATTAATGAGGTGTGACCCTCATAGGTGTGACCCTCATATCAAGCCTCATTTACCTGCATCGCCAATGCTATGGCTTCGTCTCGTTGCATATCAGGGTCGGTTGGTGCGTTAGGATGTGGCTGTAAAAAGGAGGAGACATGTCAAAGGGGCATCAGCTCAACAGCTGTGTCGTTAGCATAACCGATGCCTCATCACAGCCTCACAAAAGTACCTCGTTGTGTTCGTTGAGTGGAACGTCCTCTGTGTCTAGCAAAGCAGCTATTGTGTGCTCAACACTGTAATTGTGTCTGCGATACACTTGGATCAACACGTCGTCTGGCACGGGTACAATGGCACGGATTTGTTGGAGTGCCTCGTATTCTTGGAAAGCGTCTACCCTCGCCATGACAACTGCGGGGGCAACCCACAATGGAGGATTAAAACCCACAACCTATATAGTAATTTCTGGGGCAACCTTGCGATCGGTGATGATCCGCGTGCATAAAGTGTTGCGTCAGGTCTTTTAGAGACGATTATGATGCGTCCAAAAATTCGGACACAAAACAATTCAGACTTGTTTTGGAGTATGCTCGTGTGGGGTTCGTGTGTGTGCATTGCCCCCCACCACCGCAACTGCCTCCGCCTTTGCTTGCATAAGCACCTGGTTGTACTTGAAAAAACCAAACAAGCTGATGGCATACGCCACACCCTGCACCGGCGTCACTGTCTCTCCAAACATCAAAATCCCCAGCCACACCGTAATGGTGTTTTTCACCGTCCCCAACACCTGTGGTGGTGGTGGGGTATGCACAGGTATACAACAGCATGATTGCACATGGTATGCAGAGAGCATGATTGAGTGTCATCCCACACGCAACAGCCATCCCCCTGTGACATACCTTGAGGGTCAAGGAGGATGCAAGCTGAATCACCACATACGCCAACCAATTGACGCCAAACCCCATTGCTGCTGCTGCCAAGTACACACCCGGCTTTGCAGCAACCAGCGCAAGTGCATTGGTGCGCTGTATAGTGGGCCACTCAAAGAGCAACACCCCCACGGTGCTCCATACAACACACGCTGGTGCCAAGTACATCAATCCCTCAACTGTGTGATTGTAGTTTGTGTGGGGTGATGTTGGGCGCGCATGCACACACAAAACCCCATCCACCAATGACATGATCACCACCACCAACATACTTGGATGCAGCTTCATGCCATTCAAGAGCATTTGCGTCATGACCAAACGAATTGCCTCAAAGCATTCACTACTCAACATTATCACAAGTCCAATATAACTCAAGTTGACCTCTCCGTAGGATGCCGCCGCAGTGCCCAATGCAATCATCACCACAGATGTGATGAGCCGGTGTGATGGCTTTTCCAACCCAGCAATAAACAATGACAACATGGTGATCACGGGACAGAATGCCTGCGTGAGAGGGTTTTGGTGTGGATGTTGCGGACATGTGCGTTCCACGAGACACATGTACAAAACACACACCCGTACATCCACATCCATCAATCACCATATCACCCCCCCACACAAACCTTGAGCATTTGTATGAAGCTGACAGTGAGGTACAAGTAGACCTTGTTGCCAAAGTAGAGCGTCAGTGTCATGAAAAAACCTACAGGCATCATGCGCGTCATGTAAAAGTGTATGGAAATCTGTCGCTTGCTTTCTACCAGTCTCAATACCTAGGGTGGTTGAGGGCGATATGCACCGGGGAGACCCTGTGTGATCACAATCCATCCCCACATACTTTACAGACAAAAAAGCTGGCAATGCTGCTGAATGCCATGCCAGAGGATGAGAGTGCCAATGGGTATTCAAATCCATCGACTGCCATCAAGTACTTGTTGAGCAGGATGAGCCCCGTGGACACGGACATGTACAATCCACAGAGGGAGGCTGCTGCCAACCATCGCATGATGGACACATTGAATAGTATTCGTGAAACTGTCTTGTGTTTACCACTCCCATCCGCGCTGACGAGTGCTGTGACCGAAACCATGCTGCTCATCGGTCCAAAAAGAGAGTTGGTCCAAAATTTGGGAAAGCAACTCTGTGTATCACGATGCTATTCTATTGTTCTTGCTAAGTCTGTGCATGTTACGTTGTGGGCTTGCAGCAAGATTGAGTTGATGCATGCACACGACCCTTGCTGTGCAGCTCTAGCACATGATCTTTTTTGGCGTGGTATGTGTGGTGCATGCAATGGTGATGCACTGCTTGTACGAGAGATGTACGCGTTTGAGCCTTCGCAGGTGTTTGTAATGAATTCGTCTAACTTTCAAAAAGAGGTCAATTCAATGAACAAAACATCAAACACCACTTGTGAACGTGCATGATGTACTGCATCTGCTGCTGCATGGAAAATAGAAACTTGGCTGCGTGACTGGCACATTGCCCCCGTCAGCGATACCCATCTGGCCCCTCACAAAACAAGACTACAACGTGTCTAATCATATGCAGTGATGGATGACAACACCACACATTTACAGGAAAGCACCACACAACACCACAGCACACAACACAACTCCACCGCCATCCCCCCCCCTGCCCTGCACCGCAAGGCAACCTTTTCATCGCGTATGGCACAGCTCAAGAGGGCTGAAGAACCCAGTGTAGAGGCTGATGTCTATGTACTTGAGCAGCAACGGTATGCACACGCCCACCATCACCATGTTGCCGTTGCATGCCACATGACCCATGACCCACATGACACAGGATTGCAGCAGCAGTGCTGGATGCATCTCGTGATGCTGTCGCCTCTCGCAGGCGTCACAAGGAAAACTTGCGCGAGTTTATTGCTCGCAAGCGTGAGATATTCCTGGTGCAAATGACACTGGACAACAAACGTGCAGAGATACGCAAGCTGGTATGGTTTGTATTGGCCAACAAGGGGGAATGCCTGTTGTGTGAAAACTCGTCTCCCCCACAACACAACAGGAGGAGCAGGCTGCACAGCGTTCTGCTGCATTGGACAGCAATGAAAAGGCCCTGCAGGAAGATGCCGAGCGTTTTGCAGCATTTTTGAAAGAGAATGATGCCAAGGTACAAGAGGCACTCAAACATGCCGAGAATGAGGCCCGTGCTCGTGCTGAAAAGGTTGCAGAGCTCAAGAGGCTTGAGGGTGCCCTGGTGTCCATGGCCGGTGATATTCACAAACTAGAGGAGCAACTGGAAGAATGCAATCGATATCGTGCATTTATATTATCCATCACCCCAAAAGAGTGGCTAGAGCAGCGCGTTGCACAACGGTAGGCATGGGGCAGTATGTTGCAGTGTACATGCAATCAAAACATTACAACAACACCGCTACACAGGCAAGCTGCCAACGATGCGCTGCAGCAGGCATGGGATGCAGCATGCGCACAACAAAAGCAGCAGCGGCTAGATGCACAGCAGGCACTGGATGCTGCTGAGCGAGCGTATGACGAAGCCATGACCCAGCAGCAAGCAGATCGTGCACGATTGGACATTGCGGCAGCACAAAAGGCCTTGGCAGAGGCACATGCTTTGCAGGTGGTGTGTTGGACAATGGTGGTCCAGGGGGTTTGCATCCAATCAACTGTTCTTTCATGACACACACAGGCCCCCCCGCCCCCCGAGTTTTTGCCGCCATACGCCCCTGATGAAGCAATGTACTTTACCAACCCTCAGCAATTGATAGACATGTGTGCACAACTCGAGGCGTCCAATCTGTTCATGCTGCAAGCCAACCAGGCAAGCCAGGAGGCGTCCATGGCAGCACAGGCTACGTGTGACCATGCAGAGGCTGCAGCGGCTGCACAACGTGCATCCTTGCAGGAGCAGGTGGATATGCTGCAGCATGCATTGGAGCAAGAGCAGGCCAAGCTTGCACACATGGTGGTGGATCATGGGGGAGATGTCTGTGTGTGTTTACACATCGTCCTCACAACCGTCATCTTCACACATCCAGGTATCTGTGGATGGCATTGTGCAAACCCCACCAGAGTTGCAAGAGGCAGTGCTCGAGGCCTATCGATGCTGTGGCGGAGGGGCAGGGCAAGCAAGCACACTGGAGATGCTGGCAACCATAGAGGTGCGTGTCGATGTGGTGTGATGTATGAACAAGCTTCACTTTGTGTACTGTTAACCAACAGGCCGAGCTCGAACGCCACATGGCTGCATGTGCGCTGCTCCCCAAGGATGTGGTTGAGGCAGAAGAGCGGGCCCGACAAGCACAGCGGCGAGCAGGTGCACGTGAGGCAGCACTGCTACAACAGCGCACAGAGCAGGTACGGTTGCATTGTATACCACAGAAGCAGCAGTGAAAAGTACGAGCAAAAAATAATACACATCCGTCACACACAGGAGCGGAGGGTGCAACGCGTGTTGCAGCGTGCAGAAGAACAGCCACGCGTCAAGGCCAAAATCAAGCCCAAAATGGTGCGCAGTGTGTTGGTACGCAGCAATGGCGCACAACAACGCAAGCACGGCGATGCAGCGTCACAAGGAGTTGACGCAAATAGCGCACGTGTGGAAGAATATGTGACAGGGCCGGTCTTGTTGTAAAATTAATGATGGACATCATCGCAGCAGCATGGCCGCGAAGGTAGTCGTAACAACCACACTCGCCAAGGCTATGCGCCAGGGCAGCGGCGAGGGCAGTGGCACCCGTGTCGGTGCCAGCTCCAGCAGCAACAGGGACGTCCTTGCATCCTCTATCAGCTGCACCTTGTAATCATTGCTGGCTTGGTGAGTGTACAACACGCTGCCATTTGTTGCAACGTGCACTGCCAGTGGTGGCATACGCAACGCACACCGCCGTGGTGGGCACTGCACCGACACGTTGTGCGTGCGTCCGATTGCAAGGTTGTCCAATACAAGTGTGCGGTTGGCCAGTGTGTACAGGTGGCTGGTTGGCTGGTTGGAAGTTGTGTTCAACATGGTGTGTGTGAGGCAACACCTGCAGTAGTGGTGCGCATCATCGCCCACAAGATGAACAGCAAGAGCTCGTTCCACGTTGGCATTGGCGCTTAAAATGCATAGGCATAATATACACCATCGAATGAGCATCGACATCATGGTGCTGAGATGGGGTGCAGTGAACCTCTTGAGATGGCCGATGATTCACTTGCCGACAAACACAAGCCAACGTGTTGAGCTACGCGATGTGCACTTCACAGCACACTACACTAACACAGGTATCCATCTCTGTACCCATCGCATACATCGGGGTGTGCAAAGGAGAAAAAGGGCCGAAAAATCTGCGCTCTTAGGATAAAACACCAGCTTTGCACACTCATTCACAACCATCGTTCATTTCACTCTGCCCCACGTAAACTTTGTGTGCTAGCAGTGCTCGTGTTGTGCTCGCAGGACAGTGTGGATAGTTGTGAAAGTGGACAGGATGCAACGCAGTCACAGCATTGGTATGCACAACGCACGCTTGTGCGCTCCTGTGCGAGCGCTGCGAGCACCAGCGCAGCCTGTTGCTGCCCCTCTGAGGCGGCCAGCAACACCTCTACGTCGCCTCTCCCTACACGTCGCCTCTCCATCGTACGCATGCCTTGTGGTGTTTGTGGCTTCAACCATGACACGCATGCATTGGCAAAACCATCAACCACCCTCACATCACACAGGGAAATCACCACAACGTCCATCCCCACCAACCCCACCGTGCCTGCCGCTCCCCCAGCTGGCGAACCAGATTTTGCCGACCTGTCGTACTCGAGGCAGTATGATGTTCTCTTTTCCAAGCCACTGCAGGTGAAAAAGCCAGTCGCCAAGCCCAACAAGGACGCACAGTCTGAGGAGCCTGGCTCATCCAAGGTCTTGCTTTCCGACGTGCACGCCGTTGCCAAAAAGCCCCTGTGGATGCGCCCCTGGGCAAGCACCGACGTCACCTATGCTGTCTTCATGGTGGTCATGCATGGCCTCGCTCTTCTTGCACCATTTACGTTCTCCTGGTCCAACTTTTGGCTCTTTGCAACAACCTACTTTGTGACGGGTTGCTTGGGCATCACGCTGTCCTTTCACCGACAGCTCTCCCACAAGAGCTTCACCACCCCCAAGTGGCTCGAGTACACACTTGCATACTGTGGCGTGTTGGCGTGCCAGGGGGATCCCACCGAATGGGTATCATGCCATCGCTATCATCACTTGCACACGGATACACCCCTCGACCCCCACTCGCCCTATGAAGGGTTTTGGTGGAGCCACATGGGCTGGCTGTTGGACAACAAGGTAATTGGTTGTTTTTTGGTGTGTGTGTGTTGAGAGGCATGTTGTGTACAATATCTCCACATGGAAAAATACCCATCCCCCTCAACAGACTACCTTGGAGCGTGTGGGTGACCGTTCCAACACGCCCGACATGGACTCGCAGCCATTCTACCAATGGATTCAAGCCACCTATCCCTGGCACATGGTGGCCATGTTTGCCGCCCTGTATGCCTATGGTGGCCTGGGTGCTGTGGTTTGGGGTGGGGCCCTGCGGCTTGTGTGGGTCTACCACATCACCTGGTTTGTCAACTCTGCCTCGCATGTGTGGGGCACACAAACATACAACACAGGTGACCTGTCACGCAACAACTGGTGGGTCGGCTTGCTTGCCTGGGGCGAGGGATGGCACAACAACCACCATGCGTTTGAGTTTTCTGCACGACATGGATTGGAATGGTGGCAGTTTGACATGACATGGCTCATTATCAAGGGGTTGCATGCCGTTGGGCTTGTAGACAATATCAAGCTGCCCTCTGAAAAGCAAAAGGAGCGATTGGCTTTTAAGGAAGCTGCTGCTTGAAGAGCATGCATGTCATGAGAAAAACATGAGTGTGTACCTGGGGGCCTGGTTCTCAGGGGGCCAATGCAGAATCAATTACTTGAGAGTGGGTGTCCTACATGACGAGTGAGTGAGGTTTTGTAGCGCGATTGGGTGCGCCGTGAAGGATGCAGGCATGGGGTGTGCTAGACAATAGCGTTTGTCACAGACAGCACAGTCATTTTGTTGTGCTCATTTTTGCGTGCACAATGGGTGTGCCTAGTGTTTTTTGCAGGAATTCTGCGTGGGTCTTGCTTTTTTTGCATGCACAGCTAGACATCCGGTGTGTTGTTGCTGTGCGTGCATCATTTCTGCATTTGCTCCCTTCCGCTAATGCAATTGACGTGCCTGGCGCATATGCACAGTGTGCATGTGTGCTTCAATTGCTACGTTTGCCTTTGAAGTGTGTTGTACTGGGCCCAAGTGTATCATTACTGTGTGCACTGTGCCAATACGCGCGTGCCTGTTAAAAGAGTGTGTTGTTGTGTTGAGCTGTGTCGAGTGTGCGAGTGTCCTTCTTTCATGTTGTTGTGTAACCAGTCACTTTTTGTTTTGCAGAAATCATAAATCTAGTACACGAGGTGTTGAAAAAGGTGTTGAGGTACTGCAGGGAGAGCTCAAGCAAGCTTGCAATCACAACAAAAAGCAGCCATGCAAAGCGCAACTGCTGGCGTTTCTGCCGTGATGTACGTGTGTGGGGAATGTGGTCAAGATACCCCCATAAAGCCTGGCGAACACATTCGTTGCAGAGAGTGCGGGTACAGGTACAGGAATGCTTGTGACATGGCAGCCATCAATTTGTCTGTTGCTGTTGGTGGTGTGTGTTGCTGATGCCTATCCATGGTTTTCATTACATGCAATGCAGCACATGCATCAAAACACACATCACCATGCATCACCATAGGATCCTGTACAAGAAGCGCACAACGCGGGTGGTGCAGTATGAGGCTCGGTAACAAGCATGGTTACCCCAGCGCGTGTGCTGCTCATGTTGGTTGATGTAGTGCTTTGTGTGTTTTCATCATGTGCAACAATATACTCTATCAAGACAGGGACGAACACCCATCAGGGACGTCTCCGTGACCGAATATGTAACTCTATGTTTCCCCACATGTGGAAAAACACGCAGCACAAATGATATATCCGCCACAACATGTACATCATCAAACCCCTGCACGCAGGAGGCGTCGTGCAGGGTGCAGCATGTGTAGGCCACATCTCCCACAACGACACATCAACCACGAAAAGCAGCCTTTTGATCAATGCTCGATATCATTTGGCATTGTACAGCCAACAAGATGCGCTTGAATCAGACGAGGTGGAACATTCCTGCCCATTTCGTGCTGATTTCCCAGCGGGCATCGATGCCATTGTGCATCTGGACGCACCACACAAGCGATCTGCATTCTTCCTGGGAGCATGCAGCAACCAGTGCACCTTGTCACTGCTGCATTGGGCTGATGGACAGCTCGTTCCTCGCACCAGTGTCCACGCCGAACACCGTGGGCCAGGGGATGCCGACCCCCGCACGCCCGCACAAACATGGCGCCATGCCCCACCATCCCAGCGACTTGAGGGTGCCCTTCTCAGCAATGTGTTTCGTGTTGGTGGAGTGCATTATCACAGTACGACTGCGAGCCACGTCGCGGTGTGCTTGTATGATGATGTCATTCACATGGTGCGGGTGACATGGACAGCAGAGCCCCAGATGGACGTCTACCCTTTGTCCCTGTTTGGTCAGCTCATGCCAGCCTTTCGTGGTGTGTGGGGATGGCATTTGTCCTTTGTCCGTCCACACGCAGTGTGCATACCCACCCACACCATTCCATCATCATCCTCATCATCATTATCATCAACAACAACAACAACAACATCATCATCATCATCATCATCATGTACATCCTCCACCATCCTATTTATTTTTCCCCAACGTACATATTCACCCAGGTATGTTGGACCCATCAGAACATGCTGCGGCATATTCCATGCTGTCCGTGGTGTTGGCTACCCCCCCTCACCCCACTAATACATGTCTCCTGCTGTGCTGCCTGGTACAAGTCACGCATGGTAGGTGTACACACAACATATGGGTTGGGAGTGGGGAGCACTTTGCTGGTATATGCATTGTGTGCTGGTATATGCATTGTATATACATGGTGAGCCTCATGCACACCTCATGCACACCTCATACACACTCCAATACACCTCATATACACCTCTTACGCACCTCACCCACACCCCACACCCCCCATATACACCCCTGCGATCGGCATCACACAGGCAATGCAAGTCGTGCTGTGCATGCTGTGAGTGTGTTGTATGATTATGAAGCCAAGGTGGTGCAGAGTGGACCTTGGATGACACTGTATGTGGGGTGTGTGTGCGAGTACATGTGGTGTGTGGGTTGTGTCAGTACTTATGGTGTGTGTGTGTGCTGGTAGTCATGTGTGGTAGTAGTAATGTGTGGTGGTAGTGATCGTTCCGAGTGTGTAGATTGGTTGTGAGTGCCATTGTGTGTACATAGTGTTTTGCATGTGTATGGTGTTTTGCATGTGTGCACCACCAAGATGCATCCTGTGTTCACCCTTCCCCCCCTGCATCTCCCAACACCCACCCACCCCCACCCCCACCCCCACACAGTCATGTATGCCCCACCACAACCCTCCTCTCCCCCTTCACCCCTCCCCCCCCCACCTTCCCCCCCCCACCCACCGCCCCGACCATCACCAACGTGGCAATCATCAGCATGCACCGCTGTACCCTCCTCTCCCCCCGTGGGGTGGTGTTATGTGACGTGGCTTGCAGCTTTGCCTCCCACCCGACAGCAGCACAGCAAGTGCATGATGGCATGGTGGTTGTTGGGGATGCTGCTGGGTGTGTGTCCTTGCTGCGGCTGGATGTACATGGGCACATGCGGTCTGGGTTGGTGGGGCGGGTGGTGGTGCCCAATATGAGTGGGGCAGTGTTGGGGTTGACATACCTCGCGGATTGGGTGGTGCATGAGGAGGGGGGGAATGATGTACAAGAAGTGCCACAAGCTCAGCACGGTGTGTTTGGGTGGGTAGATGGGGCTGTGTGATGGAACATGTTGGTATATGTTGGCATAGCTGATGGTATGATTTTTCCTGGACCAGTTGAAGACCCCGATCTCCACCGCACTATACATTACATCCCCATGCCAACCACCTATCGTACACATCTACCATCCTCACCATACCCCATACTTCTCATCATCCCCCATACCCCTCATCATAGGTGTGTTGTGTGTGAGTGCTCCAGGGTGCCCTGGTGTGTTCCTTGCCCTCCCCCCCCCCCCCCCCACGGCCACCCACGACCCCCCCCCCACCCTCACCTTGCCCGTGGTGGGTCGCCTCCCCCCCGTGCTTGATGCAGTGTCAGATGCTGTGTTATTGCCAGTGTATGGTGTTGGGCATGGGGGTGGTGATGAAGACGATGGTGGTGGTGGTGGGAAAAACATTCCAGTTGGAAAAGAGAGGGGGTGGGGACCTCGTGATGATGGTCCTGGTATGATGGTACACAAGAATGGCAGGCAACGTGGCAGTCAATATGAGGGTGAGGGTGGAAATACTGATGGTTATAATAACAAGGGGAACAGTGGTGGTGATGTGCATGGGCAGGGGCAAGTGGTGGAGCGGCAGTTGGTTGTGGTTCGGGGGAGGTTGGGGGAGGTGTGTCGGGTGGTGTATGGTGCGGCGGTACATGCTGTGGAAGATGCGGCCGTGGATTTGCCGGTACGTGCTCTGCACTTGTTGTTGTGATTGTGGGTGGGTGGGTCTGTGTGGGTGGGTTTGTGTGTGTGCATACGTGTGTATGTGTGTGTGTGTGTGTGTGTGTGTGTACACGCAGTGCACGCATCGTACTGTGTGTCAAGTGCACCGCACAACACCAACACATACACCAGCATAATACACACAGTACACCACATACACCCGCTTGTATACACCCTGTCAACCCCCCCCCCGCCCCCCCCCCACTCCCATCACTCCCCCCATCACAGGGCATAGCCACCTGTCACGCAATACACCCCCCTCTCAACCCACCCCCCCAACCCCCCACCCCCACCCCCACCCACCCCAGTCTCCTCCTACTAAGCTTCGACACACTGGACACCACCTCCTGTTTGTTATTACAAGACACACAGTTGCTACACCATGATGTGCCTGGGTTGGTTACTGACAGCCGCACACTGCTTGCTGGGTATGTGTATGTGGAGGAGCATGTGTATGACCCCCCTTGTGTGGAGGCCCATGTGAGCAGGGGTGGGGTGGAGCGAGTGGGTAGGGAGGCGCAAGGGAGGGTGTTGTTGTTACAGGTGACACCCAGGATGGTGCACGTGATAGATACAGAGGTGTGTGTGTGGAGGGAAGGTGTGGCGGGAGGGAGGGTGGTTGTGAATGTGGCTGTGATGCACAACCGATTGCTCTGTGCTGTTAGGATGTGCGTTATTGTATGTTGTTGTTTTTCATAATCAACACGGTTTTATAAAAACCAGTGTACATACTCAACATCACATCATCATCACACACACACCCAATACCACCCACACCAATCATCTGAACAGAAGGGGTGTGTTGCCCACTGGACCCCCCCATCCCCCATCAACCATGCTGTACATCACAGCCAACACCTTGTACTGGCATGTGGTGGGCTGCTTCATATACTGCACATACAAGCCACACCAGCATCAGCAGTAGCTGCAGCAGCGGGGGGGAGGGGTGGGGTGGTGTTGAGTTGTGTGGGGCAGGGGGATGTGCATGAGCAAGTGGCATGTCTTGCTATAGGAGAGGTGTGTGTGTGTGTGTGTGTGTGTGTTGTGTATGTACTATCCACACATACTCATACACAAGGTATGCGTACTTCTCTTTGTCCTCCCTCTACCTCTCCACACCCCATCCAGGTATTCAACACCACATGGGTAGCAGTGGGTGCATTTGGCAGTCATCATGTACAGCTGTACAACCACACCACCCTCACCACCACCGCACCATGGATTCCCATCACATCCATATTCCTGGGAGCCCTCCTGCCCCGGTCCCTCACCATCACAACCCTGGGGGGCCCCACAGAGGGCCCCTCATACCTCTGTGTGGGCTGCGGTGATGGGACCCTGCTCTGGTGGGCCCTCCAACGTCCCATGCAGGGCCCCTCAACAACACAGCAGGGTGTGTCGGTGGCCGCTACACCATACCGAGTGTGTGTGGGGCGTGGGGAGGTGTCATGCCAGCCCCTGCCGAGGGGGGGACCCCCTGGTATACTTGCCGCTGCAGAAGGGCTCGTGCTGGTGCAGCAACAGCCGGGGGGGCCCACAGCACACCGGGTCGCGCATGTGGATGGGGTGGTGAGTGCTGCTGTGATGCGTGGGGAGGGAAGGTGGTGGATGGTGTGGGTACGGCAGGTGGGTACGAAGTGCATGCTGTGCGTGGGGCAGCTGGACCCCCACCCCAGCCTGCAATGGCAGACACTGTGGCGGGCGGCCCCGGGAGAGCACGTGCATGAGGTTGCTGCTGCGCATGATGGACAATGCGTGCTGGTATGGCGGCAACGGGAGGGGTTGGGCGAGGGGGGGGCGTCGGTGTTGACGGTGATCAACCTGCAGCATGGTAGTGTGGTATGTGGAGGGGTGTTTTATATGGTGTGTGTTGCAGTGGTATTGTGTGTTTATGTAGTGCAATACATACTTGTTTTCTTTAGTAGCACATGATTGTTGTCTTTAGTAGTACATGTATTGTTGCTCATCAATACTGGCATGTTCATTCATGCTGTGATCCTCACCTCCAAACACAACCCCACAGGATTATGTATACTCGGTACAAAATCAACTCTTGGCATGGCATGTAGCACACACACTCCCCACCCCACACCTTGCACCCCAACACCAGCCATCACAACGACGAGTGGTGCATGGGCAGTTTGTGTTGTTGTCTACTGGTGGTCATGGTCTTGGTGATGGGATGTTTGTGATTGAGGTGTGTCGGGTGTGTATGACACTGCGTGCAACAGGAGAGACAAGGTATGTGGATGGGTGGGGGTGTATTTTGTGTGTGGTATGTTTTGTGTGTGGTATTTTGTGTGTGTGGTATTTTGTGTGTGTGTTATATGGAGTGTGTGTGCATTGGTGTGTATTCTTGCACATGAGCTGTACGTGTGGTGATCAAGGACAATGTTGTGTTTCATCACACAATGTATACACACACGCATGTATGCATACACATACACTCAATGTATATTCATGCAATGGACACACGCACACAGGTTTTCGTTGACCTACATGGGTGCAGTACAAGTACCACATGCAGTACATAGCATACGAGCATTGACCGTTGTTGACCACCGACAAGTATGTTGACTACGTGTCCATTTGTTGTAAAGTACAGTATAAAGTGTAAAATACAGTGGTGAAGTGATGATTATGATATTGGTGCATGACAATGAGAACAAATTGGTGCATAGTGATGAATATGATATTGGTGCATAGTGAGGGAAACACATGCGTCACTACACATTATGATTTGAGACACACACACACATTCCTATGCAGTGCAATACAAAGTCACCCCCCCCACCCCCCACTTCACACACAGGATGCACCAACCAACCAGCACCACACTGTTGTTGCACTTGGTACGAGTGTTGGCATGCAGCTGTTGCGTATATTTGTGGATGTTGACCAGTCAAGGCTTCGTACAGCACTTGGAAAATGCAGCAGTGTTATACAAGCTGCTGCTGCTGCACCTGTGGTGTTGGATGATAATGATGATCATGATGATGACGGTGATGATCAGAGGGAGAAAGGTGGCGGTGCAAGCATGGTCAACGGTCAACATGGTCAAGAGCAACGTCAACCCCATACAACCAGTACACATGCCATGGATGTTGACCACCACCATGGTGACCACCAACGCTTTGACCAAGAAGCAACCCATGATGACCCCGCAGCAGCAGAGGTGCATGCTCGTATGGCAGCGCGCACACAGGCTGTGGAACGTGCAGGTGAAGCTGCAGTTGCTGGGATACAACAGCGTGTGCAGCATTGGGATATACGATTCCGGGAGGCCCGATTGGGGGTGTTTGGGGGTCCCAGGCAAAGAGAGAGTGATGATGATGAGGAGGAGGAGGAGGAGGAGGAGGAAGAAGAGGAAGAGGAGGATGGTGTTGATGTTAATGAGGGTGGTGGTGAACATGGTGGTGCACATGGTGCTCGTCTACCACCCAATGATGGGGGTCATGTTGATCAGCATGATGAGGATAATGACCAAGGGCATGTTGACCGTGGTCAACAGCGGATGGAACATAGGGAGGAACACGTAGAATTGGGGCCATGGTTGGGGCTGAGGCAGGGTGTGTGGAATAAAAGCGTGTTTGCACAAGTCCTGAATGTGGTATGTATGGTGTGTATGTGTTGTGTGTATGTATGGTGTGCTCTCTCTTACACACACACACACACAAACACACACAATCTCACACTCTCACACACACTCTCACACCCACAATCTCACACACACAATCACAGGTCGAGACAGGGACGGGGTGTGTGGTAGGGTTGGACACAGTGGGCCCAAATCTCCTCGCTGCACGACAATTACTTGCCTCTGTGCAATTGTACAGGCTTGTCCTGTCAACATGCAACATGACCACCCACCCAGAGGGCAATGCCGTTATTGGAGGATTAGTAAACCCCTTTATTCTGGACCCTGCTGTTGACCATCAAAATGTTGACCAACAAAACATTGACCATCAAGGTCTTGACCAGCAGCATGGAGATGTACCAGAGATGCTTCCAGTGTTGGTACCATGTGCTGCAGACAGGTTGGTGTGTTTGTGCATAAAACCCTGTATAAGTGTACAGCATGTGGTGATGGTGATGGACTGCCATCAATACTTGTTGCTGCTTTGTATATGCACCAGGAATTCCATATATTCTTTCATGTACCCCATTCCTCAAATCCCCCTGTATACACCCCATCCCTCACACACAACCACCACCATCACACGCAGGGAGGGCTTATTCATTGCGTTATCCTGCATACCCCTCAGCACCTGGCACATGGCAGTCGCCAGCCCACCAGGACACTTGGCACTTGTGTCTAGAGACATGATTGCTGAGGATGCCCTGCCCACAATGCACCGGGCCCAGGCAATGGCGGCAGCGGAGAGGGGAGAGGGGACCGGGGGGGGAGGAGGGATCGGCACTGGAGGTAGGGGTGGATGATGCTTGTATCTGTGGTGTTGTGTGTACACCTTCACCACCAATCATCACAGGGGGGCTGTGGGACCCCCAGCAATGGAATGGCACCCCCATCGATCCAACCCTCCTTCACCCCCTCGTGCCCTCATGTAGCATACAAGTACCCGGCCCCCCTTGCGCACTGCTCGACGGCCCCCTTGGGTTGCAGCACAAAGGGCCCCTCCATCACGCAGGGTCCCTCCAACCCCATCGCGCACCAGCCCCTGTCATGCCACACCGCCTGCAGCCCTGTCGCCGTGCGGTGGGTGTGACCATGGGAGGGAGCGTGTTTACAATACACCTACTGGTACAGCAGGAGGATGTGGAGGCGATACAAGCAGTTCAAGCCGCAGCATTGCAGGCGGGACATGGGTGGGATGCTGCCCAGCAGATGGTGCTGCACGGAAACACTGGCGACCTGGGGGCTGGGCCTTGGGTTGATGGGGCGTGGCTTCGGCGTGTGTTGACGGGTATGGGTGAGAAAGCGCACGAGGGGGTTGATGTGGAGCGCGTGCGGACGATTTTAGACGGGGATTGAGTAGTAACGTTGCCATCAATTGTTGTTGTTAAAAAAAAGTGATGTTGTTGACCATAAAGAAACACACACACCATAAAAACACATATACCACCAGAGCTCAATGTGCAGCAGCACATCAAAAGTTCAACACCGTCAATCCCAATGTTGCTGCAGCAGATACCCCCAACAGCACATTCGATGACGTTTGCACCTTACCCAGCTCCAACAAATCATTGCTCTCACTCTGTTTGCCAATTTTGCCATAGTCCCATGCAAAGTGTCGCAACCCACCTAGGTAGTGGTAGACAAGGGAAAAGGAGACGGCTGCTTTGGCAGGGTAAAGGAGGATGGGGGTTGCCTTGACCGCTGCCAATGCAGCAGGGGCAGCACCAGCCAGTGACAATGCACCCAGGCTCGCAAATCCTAGTATGTGGAGGTGTTTGTGTGGTGTACACTGTGTTTTGCTCAGAGACAGTGTGCCAAAGGATGGATGACCACGTACCAAAGGAGAGCACCACCCCCGTGATGCGATTGGTAATGGATGAAATGGCATTTGATTGAAAGTGGTAGTGCACACCTTTGCCGTTGATGTCAAATGCATCTGGTGCCAATGGGCGCTTGCGAATCAGCTGTGTGGATGTCAAGATGTGGATGATGTGATTGCAGGTGCTTGTACCCCTTGCACAGCACACCCTACCTCATCTTGATTTGCAGGAGTACCTAGAAATGCAGTGCCTTCTGTGTATGGCGATGGCTTGCCCCAAAATTCTGGTACACCGCCCATCCCATGCCTGTGTCGGTGACATGCTGGTGACCAAGTATGTTTCACCTCTCGCTCACCTGCTGACGCCAACGCACCTCACTTGCTGATAGCATATTGCTGCGGAGGGGTGGCGTTGTGTGCTGCACAACAGCTGCAACCCTGCCTTGCGAGAAGCCATGATCAAAAGCGAGTCGGGCAGACACAATACCCAACCAACGCTGTAACAAACAATGTTTAGTCTGTCACGATACCAGAATACGTCTAGACAGTGATTTTCAATGAGAAAAACAGATGATGTGCGCGTTTATACTCTTGCCAGGGTTGGACATCAGGCAAATGTATGCTGTTCATTGGACGCCTGCTGCAACTGAGGATCACTATACAAATCACTGCCGGCGTACAGCATGATTTCCAGCATCCTCAAACGTATGATGGTGGCAACGCATCTGTGTGTCGTTGTTTAGTGTACTGACGTGCTCCACTTCCTCCCTCAGCTGATTCTGCTGGTCCTGCTGCACGTCACGTATACGAAAAAAGTCACTTGCTATTGGCAGGTGTGGAGTGTTTTGGCATGCATCATCAACACCCCACACATGCATCACATCCCTCTCGCACGCTCACTCATACAGGATCATTGCCGCTGGGGGTTTTCGCATCACAGGTACGGTGAATACGCTGACAGCACGGTTTTTCGCTCCCCCACATATCCTCACTGTATACGTCCCACACAGGATAGTGTAGTGCGCAAGGTTGCAGATTTGGGCCTGGCAGTGGGTATCCCCTTGCATTCACACATTGCACTCAACTATGTTCTGACAGACTATTTGCCAAAAGCAAGCCAAGGTATGATGCCCAACACAGCACCAACAACGCACCAACCCTTGGGATTGCATGCGTTGCCACCACAGGTGCTGCACGGTGGGGGGTGTTTGGACTGTCAGCGGTGACGTGTGCGGGGTTGTTGAGGCTCAATATGGCAGGACCAGGCGTCACACAGACAGTCAAGGACTTGTGGAAAAGTTGATGATGATTGTGTGCCCTAATGTGGACTTGCAGTTGGGAAAAATAATTTCCCTCATGAGAACAACAACATCACAATTCCTACAACCCTGTAACAACCAACCCCACTAGCACAAGCACAGATGCTGCACATCAAACAGCAACAGCATACACAACACCCTTGATTACAGAGATATGAGAAACAAACACCAATCAAGGAGCTCGAGCCCACCCCCCACGACACCCATGGCTAACACTACATGCGAGACAAACCATGGGTTGGCAGAGTGGTGGGAAACGCTGCCCAGTGCTCGCAAACGCGAGTTGCTGAGTGTGACACAGGGGCAAATCACTCAAAAGCTGAGGCTCGTATGTTGCTCGGGGTGTTTCAGCCTAACGATGAAGCGTTACAAGGAGATGTGCAGCAAATCTAGTGGGGATATGCGTTCTGAGTTAGAGGTGGGGAGCAACTGCTGGAGATTGAAGGACGATTTGGTGCACCAGCCTTGGTCCACCATTGCTCGTTCCTCAACGGCACGCAATCTTGCACATCAAAAGGTGCTCAATTCTCAGGGTGTGCCAATGGAAGGTAGGTGGTAGGGTTGGTTGAAGATGGCGCACATCCTTGTATGTACCATATCCTCTTTGGCACACCCCCCAGGTGCTACATGTGGCACGGGGTGGCGCAAGCGCAATGGACGGTCTGGAATGTGTGCATTGCATACCATTCGGCATCCGGCAGAGGGGTTGATGAACCATTTGCAGACGGTGGATCACACAGCACGGGCGAGCTTGTTCAAGATGAGTGAAGAGGATTACCTAGCAGAACTCGATGCACAGCTTCGGCACACATTGCGTGTATGTTCAGAATGCCGCAGCAATGTCACGCGTGCGTATCGAGACTTGAAATTGGGGACGTCCATCGACGTGTGCTGTGAGTGCTGTGAGCGCAGTGAAAAGACGCACACCATGACCCTGATGCCGGGGGTGCTGCTGGAGGCCAAGCAGGGCAGCGTGCGGTTGATACATGCCAGTGGCATGGACGACGATTTGTTGTGTGTCATCGAGTATGCACAAGACTTGGAGGATGAACAGGTGTGTTGGGGGGTCGGTGGTGTGTGTTGGGGGTATTGAGGTTGTTTTTGTTTGTTATGTAGTTTTACGCATTGTGATCAAACAATCTCTTGACGTACACACACACTCTCACACACACACGTACACAGATGTCGGATTCGGATTGTGATGGCGAGGGATTCAGTGATCGCGTGCGCCATGCAGAAACCCCATGTGCGGCCCGAGAGGCGCTCAACGACGCCACGTGTTTGATATTCAAGCAGCAAGTGGAACGCAACCTCACCTCCCAGCTCGTGTGGTACAATGCGTTGTTGCACTTGGAGGATCTGGCATTGGACATCATGCACGAGGAGGTGCAGACCGCATACAAGGAACTCTCAGCACAGCGTGCCACTGAAGAACTGCTGCAGATGCTGGATGAGGAACAGGAATGTGTCAAGAGTAAAACCAGCAAAAAGGCGAAAAAGAAAAAGGCGAAAAGGGCAGCGGCGGCGGCAGCTGCTGCTGCAGCAGCAACAGAGGGGGATGATTGTGGAGAGGAAGTTGGTGGGGGACATCATGCGGGTGGTAGTGGTGGTGGTGGTGGTGGGAGTAGTAAGGCAGGGTCGGAGGGGGATGCACACCCACCAGATCAAGACCAAGAGGAAGAGGAGGAGGAGGTGGTGGAAGACACATCACCCATGCAGCTCTTGGAACGTGCGGTGCAGGAACAAGCACGCCTGGTGGAAAGCTTTGCCAGGCACAATGGTGGTGGTAGTAGTGGTGGTGGGAATATTGGTGGGAAGAAAGACACAAGCAACGTTGTTGTTGGTGGTGCGAGAAAGGACCCCGGCAAGGTTGCAGCCAGTGCCCATACCCACCATCATCCCCATACACAACACTACCCCCAGCAGCGAAACGGCAAGACACACCAGGAAGCACGTGGTGTCTCTCAGCCACGTGCAGTACCCATCCCATTATCAGGCACTTCACCAGAACGTGGGGGCATGCACAAGGGGTACCCACGTGCAGTGTCGTATGGTGGATCCCCTGCATCCTCTGATGGCATGACTGTCAAGCAGCCCCGAGTGGTGGCGGTACCCATCCCCGTGTATGATGGTGCACGACACCCACCAGCTCCGCAGCACAACGCACACCAGCAACACAAGGAGGGCGTTCCTACAGCACCACCGCGGGTGGTGACAGTGCCAGTACCTACTGTGATGGAGATCAAGCAGCCACGCACAGCGGGAGGGGGTGCCGCAACCCCACCACCACGGGGGCCCCCACCGCCACCGCCCCGTGCGGTGGCAGTACCCATCAAGTCACCCACACGCATTCCCGTCATAAAGACACCACGTGGTGTGGAGATGCCCACTGTGCAAAGCACCCAGGTTGTGGGGGCAGGGGTGTCGGGGGGGGTGTTGGGGGTACCACAGGCACATGGGGTTGGGGACCCACTTGGGGGGGCTCTGGGGGGGCGTGCGCCACAGGAGGGGCCGCAGAGTTCGTTTTCGTTGTTTGGGCCATATTCCGTGGCATGGATTGACCCCATGGGCATCAACAACAATGGGTAGGTGTGTTTTGGGGTGTGTATTGTGGGGGGAAAGGTGTGGTTTTTGTGGTTGTGAGGAGACAGACAAGTTTGGGTCATGCCTGTCCACTCACACACACACATCAACACACATCAACACACATCAACACAGGCAACCTGCGGTCAATGGTATGCATGGACACCCCAATGAAGCACTTCAAGGGCGGCTGCTGTAGGCAGTGCACTCTTCCGGGTGTGTTTTTTGTACATGTGGTCTTGAATGTACGTGTGGTTTTCTTTGTGTGGTGTTCTTTGTGTGTATTGAAGAGGGGTATGGGAGGCATGTGTACAGGAGCAACAATGGTCACCCATGCTCTAGGTGGTATTGTGGAGGTTTTTCATAGTACATGCTGCCCCAAACACCATGGGGATCATCATGCTGGATTACCGTGTGTGTGTTTTTGGTGTGTGTGTTGATTGAATCATTTTGTGGCGTGTGTTTGATGATTTCTACCATTTTTCTCGATGTACGAAACTACTTTGGTGTAATTACACAGCTTTGCGAATAATACAACCACCCCTGCGTTAACAAAAAAACCACGGAAAAAAAACTATCACCCAGTGCAATATCCGCCCTTTGAGGTGGATCCACCCATCCACCACGTGTTCACTTGCGGCTCCCACCAAGTGTCGCCTCCCACCACCCCTGATAAAAGGCCTGATTGGACGACAACGATACCGGGGCCGCAGAGGGCTCCGCAGGGCCCTCGGACGGGGGCTCCGGGGTGGTGGAGGGAGGAATGGCAGAGGGGACTTGGTTGCGTCGGTGCTCTTCATCTGCAGCATGTGCCTCCTGTGTGTGTGTGTGTGTGTGTGTTTTACAACACATGCTCCCCCTTTGTGTTTCCTCAACAAGCACATGCTGCAGGCAACACCACATACAACATCCCAACCTCACCCCACACCTGCAACTCCACAAACCACTGCAGCAACCCCCCATAATCAATATGCTTGGAAGCCTTGCCCCGCCCATTGCGCCCCTTTCCACTCGACCCCCCATCGACCTCGAGCTGCAGCAGCGCCAGTGTCGGTACGCTGTGCAGCCGTGCATGCAGCATTTTAAACGCATCGCTCTGTGGGAGCAGCATCAGTAGGCCATACATGCATCGCACGAGGTCTGGGTGTTGCCCTGGCTGGAGCAGTTGTAGACGTAGGGATGTGTACATGGGGGTCTCTAACAGCTGGACAAGTCGGTCAAGCTGTACGAGAACTTCCACACCAAGGGGGAGGGTGGAGAATGCGTCGATGATGTCACATGCATGACCATACGCCTTTAAGTGAGGGTGTTAGGGGAGGGGGTGTTGTACGATATGGTGGTGGGTATCGTGTGTACGAGAGGTGTATTTGTGTGCGTGAATATACAGAACAAGTATATATCATCAAAAAAACACCACCACAACACCACCAACAAACCAAATCCCTCAAAACCTGTGCAAGCAGCAGCAGTGACAGCAACGCCCCTGCACTATGGGCCCAGCACCGATACAACGACACAAACAGCGCCACCTCCCCTTCCTGCCCCTCTTTTGTAGCAGCACGGAGCTCCGCCCGCACGTTTTTCAACTCTGGCGCCGTCAACAACACCAGGTTGAGTGCTTGCGTCATCCCCGCTGCGAATCGAAGATCATGTTCATGTTCTAGAATGCTTGCACACTGCATCAACACCCTCCCCGCCCCCAGATGCACACACAGCTGCCGAACAATCGTGGCACCCCTTCGCTGCAAAAGGCGGGCCCCTGTGGGGCCCCGAAAACGCTCTACGAGTTGCTGCATGACTGGTGCAAAGTGTTCTTGTTGGTCGGCGACAGTGGCGAGGACAGCAAGGGATTCGAGGACCACACGATCATAGGGGGCACTCATTGCATCCAGTAGTGCAGGGAGGAGGGTTGGAAGCTCTGCCAGTACCTAGGAGGGGGGGGGGTGGGGGGGGTATTGTGGGGTGTGTTGTGGGTGCGCAATGTGGGGTATGTTGTGGGTGTGCAGTGTTGGCACACATGATGTGACCCATCCACACACAAAAACAAGTACATAGATATGCAGAAACAATGCAATCATGCACATAAAGAACAACAACAATGTGGGACAGCAACAGTGTATTTCCTCCCACACACCCTCACCCATCACCCCCACCCCACCACCCCCACCCCACCTGTGGTTGTGCAGCATGCAACAACGTATTCAACCAGTGTATTGCTTCTAGGCGTGTTTGTTCCTTGTCAGATCCCAATTCCGCTGCTAGTGAGGTGAGCATTGCTGTGGTCTCCAGTGTAATGGCTGCACTGTGTTGACTGGCGATGGTCAACATTTCATTGTTGACTGACCGGGCCAACTGGTGGGTGTTGGGGGGGAGGATGGTGTGTTTGTGTGTTTGTATGGGATGGGTGGTACACACATATATACAATATATTTATGTACACAATACATACATGTATACAATCTCCTTTGTGCATTCACATATACACACATTCACATACACACACACATACACACACATACACACAGCACATCACTCCCAAAACCTGTCTCCTCCCAAACACATACCTGTGCCACATCATCATTCACATGACTCACAGCAGGCAACACAGCACTCAGTATGTCGGGCCAATTACTGATCAATTGCACCTGTGCCAATGCCACCACCTCCTTCAACCACCGTAACAACACGGTCAACGTGGAATTGAGAATGGTCAACAAATCTCCACCTTCTGGAAGCGCAGTGCCACCGGTGCTGGTGGGGGAGAGCACTTCTCCACCGGTGAGTGAACGTTGGTCTGCTTGTATGGAGAGGATGGTGCGCACACGGTGGACCAGGATGGTGCTGGTGGCTGGCCAATCGAGGCGACCTGTGGATTGCACTTCAAGGAGCAGTTCCTGTGGGTGTGAGGTGTGGGGGTAGGGGTGTGGGAGGTGTGGGGAGGGGTTGGGAGTGTGGGAGGTGGAGTGTGGATGTGAGTTACAGATGCATGCTGCATGTGTGTATGTGTGTGTACACAACCAACAAACCCCCAATAAACCACACACACGTACACACACACACAATAAACACACACCAAACAACACCCCAATAAAAGACACCTGTTGCACTTTATTTGCTGCCTGTCGTATCTCCCTATGTGAATCATTCAGCATCTCCAACAAGCCAGGCAGTATATGGGGAACATAATGCAGTAGGTCAATGTCTGGTACAGAGTCCAACACAGCGACCCAGCTGAGGAGGAATTGTCTCTTGAAGGGGTTGGTGACTGTGAGGCATTCTTGTAGCAGTGGGATAAAGGAGGGGAGGTCAAAGTGAGAGGCACCGGTGGTCAAATCCTGGTGGGGGTGGGGGTGGGGGTGGGGGTGGGGGTGTATGTACATATTTCATGTGTGGTGATATGTGTGGTGGTATGTTGGGAATGACACACATGATGAAACACCCACAACAAGCACTGCATGAACACAAACATATACTACTATACACACACATATACTACTATACACACACATGTACTACTATACACACATTACTACACAATAACACATTACTACACACACATATTGCCACACACACACATATCACTACACCCACATTTCACTATACACACCTTGACTAGGTTGTTGAGGAATTGAGCTGCATTCTGTACACTATTATCACTGTCTGCAACCAACGCAAACAATGCTGCAAACACCTGTGGGTGGGTGGGTGGGTGGGTGTGAGAGAGAAAGAGAGCGTGTGTATGGTTTAGAGTTTGTGCATGCTGGAGTTTATGTACATGTTGTGCATGATGAGAGTTGTGCGTTAATCCAATGAATGAGGGAGTATACAGATGATGAGAAAACACACACACACACACACACACACACACACACACACACACACACACACACACACA
>VFQP010000551.1_pt1 | contig 69173 bp, 113 predicted proteins | sample 3512351 | NCBI WGS metagenome assembly VFQP01 (sample SAMN10412372, study PRJNA504923) | tailings metagenome | isolation source: Relicate 1 Philex TSF1 revegetated site | place: Philippines: Tuba, Benguet | collected 2017-08-29
GTGTGTGTGTGTGTGTGTGTGTGTGTGTGTGTGTGTGTGTGTGTGTGTGTGTGGTGGAATGTACTAGATGGTGGATACAATACATGTGCAGAAACAATACATGTGCAGACACAGCACAACAAACAACAATACCCACCACACCCACCACACCCACCACCACAACAAACCAACACACAAAACACCAACCACCACCAAAAAAGACATACCGGAGCCTTCACCCATCACAAACCCATCGCGCTGTGTATCCCACGGCCTCGACGCCCCTCTGGGATCCTCATTCCTGGTACTCAACGCCTTGCATGCCGAAAACCCACCCATACCAGAAGGAATTATCGCAGCATCTGTCCCCCCCGCCAACATCAAATCTGCCTCCCCACGCTGTATGTGCTGTGCTGCGTTTATAATGCAATAATTCCCCGTCGCGCATGCTGTGGAGATGCTGTAGTTGGGGCCCATGAACCCCACGTCCATCGCCAACATGGCACCTCCCATGTTGGTGATGGAAAAGGGCACACAAAAGGGGTTCATCTTGCGAAAACCGGAGAGGGTGAGGGATTCGACGCCACCAGCCCATGAGGTCATGCCCCCCATTGCTGAGCCTATGAGGATGCCTGCACGCATTTTGTCCAAGTCATTGATTTCAGGGCCATCCCAGGTGAGACCAGCATCTGCAAGGGCCTGGGGGGTGGGGGGGTGTTTATGTGAGTGTTTTTGTGTGTGTATTTTATTTTGTGTGTGGGGGGGTGAGAGAGAGAATGGGGTTGGAGAAAGAGGTGTGTATTGTGTGTGTGTGTGTGTGTGAGAGAGAGAGAAACAGAGAGAGGAAGAGGAAGAGACACTGTCCCTCCGCATACAAACCTGCTCCCACATATAGACAGACCTTCCCCCAATACACACAGACCCCCCCCAACCACCACCACCACCACCAACAGCAGCACACCTTTTTCCCTGCCACCAGTGTGTACTTGATTGCTTTGTCCAGTCTGCGTTCCATCTTCTTTGCAATGAGTCCCTCACTATCAAATGACTTGATCTCACCAGCAAACCGGGTGGGGTACTCATCTTTGATGATAGGGGTGGGGGATGTGTGTGGGTGTGCGTGTTGAGGGCATATGAAATGTGGGGAAGTATGTATGTGGGGGTATGGCTGCATGTGGGGGATAATGTATGTGTTGACATGTGGTCCTCTGCAATAACACATAGGTGCACCATGACAACCACACTGATCCATGCAACAACATGTGTACACCATGTTGCAACAACGTATAGGTGCACCACACAGATGCACCACATGACAACCACACAAATCCACCACCCAATAAGACCCACCACCAATACCTGCATCCCAGTTTTCAATCATGCTGATGCCACTGTGTCCAGAAAGCAAGCGTGCATAGAAAGATTCATGATCGTTCCCCAAGCAACTCACAACACCAAGTCCAGTCACCACAACACGCCGTGGTGGTGCATCTGTGCTGCTGTGATGTCCATTGCTGGAGGAGGCACTGGCATGGCATGTGAAATGGTCCATCTGTGTGTGTGTTTTGCCACAGGTGTGTTGCCATACACAAGTGTGTTGCCACACACACACATGTTTGACCAGATCAATCGCCACAACAACGATAGACCTACCCTACGATGTGGCTTGCATTGTGACAGACATTGCACACGCATGCCTGCCGTAGCACCTGTTGGGAAAATACGCAACAACAAGGGGTGGTTTTTGTCACAGAGATCTCCATACCACCGTGCGTGTGTCTTGTTGTAAACATACACAAGCATACCCGAATGGAATGGTGGGGTACAGAGTTGCGGTGTACTATGCACGGAGGAAGACGTGCTGGCAAGCTGTGTGGGCTGGGCACGCATGCTGAACGCCAATGCCATACACACACACACTGTGCAGGAGAGAGGGGCTGTATATAGTTAAAACACACGCGTCGAAATCGCGATTGATAGATTCAAAATGAGGCAAGGTTATGAAGAAATATGTTACTGGCCCAAGCAAGATGGATGGTGGTCACACATCTCGTATTATTTGTCCCATTGATACATACACCTGGTTTGTCCCTGTTTATATACCATCACCGTCATCATCACAAGAGTGGGACTGGGCGATTAAACACCCAGGAAAAGGAGGCCTGCGCACGCTGCGCTCGCTTTGCCCTGGTCTCTGCACGCTCAGCCAAGCGCAGCAGACGTGCAGGCAGGCTGCACACATATTGCTGTGCCTCTTCCGCCTGCAATAGAGGGGATGTATCATGGTATGCATTGTTGATGTTTCCCCATATGTTGTTCCCCGCACGACACAGCAACCCACAACACAATGTGGCCACCCCATGGGGTGTGTGGCTCACCACAACCACCACCATCATCACCTTGCCTAGTATACCCCCCTTCTCTAGTGTACCACCCCTAGTGTACCCCCTACCTCAGGTGTCAGCCCCCGCAGGTCAGCCACACCCCAATACTCTATCAAATGCTGCATAATCTCCACATAGTCTCGTGCAGTATACACCCCTGTACGTTCCGCCACCATTGCAAAATCATCAAAGAGCACTCGACCCTGATTGGTTGCTGTATGGCAGCCGTCATCCATCAGGTGTGCGGGCATGACTATCTGATGACGCATCATGGTGGCAAAGGCCAGCATGGAGTCAGAGGGGTCCATGCTGTTGGAAATGAGAGGGGAGTGTGTGTGGGGGGGTTGTGGGGTGACACATGTGACCCATCTACATGCACACAAATATATACATATACATGCATACATGCGCAAATCATACAACCTTCATGATTTGCAAATACACAACCACACAGCACACACAATGTGCAGGTCCTACTACCATGCACAATCACACACACAATCGCACACACAATCACACACACAATCACACACACAATCACACACATCAACAACAACAACAACCCCAATACCCAAAGCAAAAGACATACCGAAATGCCTCACCCATAATCCTACTATACGCAGCTTCATGTCGCCCCTCATCCCCAGCAATTGCCCCACACAAGGCAGCCAGCACATCATCCCCATGCTGCTGTGCCTGTTTGGCTGTGTTGCGGTGACTCATCTTGGTGGCACGCTCTTGAAAGGATGTGTATACAAAGCCGTGGAGGGGGTCTTGGTCTATGCCCGTTTCCTGGGGGGTTTGAAAATAAAGGGGAGGGTATGTGAGTGTTGAGGGGGAGGGGAGTGATACATGGTGTATGTGGAACGAGAGAGATGGGTATGTAGTGTGTAGGTGTACATGTGTGTGTCAAGTATATCATCAGCATAGATCCATCCACATCCACCATATTCATTACACATCCTCACACCCCATACACACACCCTCACACCCCACACAACACACACACCATCCCAGATGTGATCAGTCGTTGAATAGTACGTTGAACAGCAGTGTTGTCCACACGACCACTCAGGTACATGTAGGTGTGTAATACATCCCCATGCCGATTCTCCTCAGCTGTCCAACCCCTGCGTGTATGAAAAGTGAAAGTGAATGATTGTGTGTGAAAAGTGTAGTTATTAGTAGTGTTATTTGGGTGCGTGTAGGGCATTTTGGGTGTGTGTAGGTGTGTGTATGTCGGTGTATGTGTAGGTGTTTGAAGGTGTGTGTAGGTGTGTGTGTGTGTGTGTGTGTGTATAGACTGTTGCTACTCGGTATACATGCCCCCCCTTTCTTATACTCCCCCCTTTTCTTTTCACACAGCACTACCATCATACCGTGACCATCGTGCCCATGGTGTATCATCAGCCCCTGTTTCATCCCTCACCCCTTGAAACAAGTTGAGCGCATGCATGTACGTCGGCAGCGCCTCCTCCGTAATCATATCCCCCACCAGTACCACCAAGTAGTCGTCTGGTAGGCATGCGGCACGTACCCGGAGCTCACGTACTTTGTGTAGAAACTCATCTGTGCCCAGGGAAGCATCCGGAAGCAGTTGACTGGGCTGCCAGGAGGATTCGGGGGGTTTTAAGAGTGGGAGGACAGAGGCTTCGACATAGTCTGTCATACAGGCGATGAGCTCTGCACGACGGGCACGCTGCAGCTTGTTGGCCTTTTGGGGGGGGGGGAGGGGATCAAGTGAGTTGTGGGTGTTGTGTGTATTGTTGTGGGTGTTGTGTGTATTGTTGTGTATTCTTCTCGCGTGCACATGCGACCCTGTTGTACACTACAAAACATACCTCCATGCGCTGCCAGACGAGAGGAGCAGCAGCAGTAGTAATGGTTGTTGTTGTCTTCTTTGCGGTGGGTGTCGGTGTCACCGCAGCAGGAAACACAGCAAACCCTTCCATTTTGGAGCCATGGTCTGCAGGCGGTATACAAACGGCTTTTGGTGGCTGGATGATGGAACGGTCGGAACCGCGGCTTGGTGTGGGTCTTGGGGCTTGCATAGTGTTGCTGTGCAAGAGGGATCAGGAGATGCACATGCCGAGGATGGTGGTGCGGGGCGTATGCATTTGCCCACCAAATGCGTTGTGCATGTGGTGCGGTGCATACGCGTATTGGTTGACATCACAGTATGGCCAAATCGAGCACAAAGGTCCACAAGATGTGTGCAGCCAACAGCCAAAACATTGCAGGGACAACGCCGTCGTACCGTTGTTATGATGGTATGATAATTGCAATGCTCCTGCGGTGCGTATGGAGCTGATTGCGCGGCTTCTTGTTACGAACAGCGCTCTTGATGATGGAGATCACGGCATCTACAAAAGGGCAGTTCACTTATGTTACAGTTGGCTGGTGTAATGACACGTATTGACATGTAAAACTGCACCGTATATGAAATATTGGTACATGAAATGTGGTTTCACCCACCTCATTTTCACACGTCCACCTCACACCAACACCTCACACCAGCACCTCCACCGCCCCAGCATTGTCATCACACACCCGATACACATGCTGTGCAGCAGCCAAATACTCTGTCACTGCATTGCGCAACGTGGCACGCTGATCCAAGTGCTTGCCATACCCTGTAATGACCATCATTCTCCATCCCCCTGGGTGCTGCAGCGCTGCCAGGTGTCGCATGTACCGAGACACGGTGCCCACACCCTCTGTCACATGCATGTGGTGCAGGTCCAGCTCCACAAATCCAGGCCGCCGTGTGTTGCGGGTGATGAATGCTGCGGTGTTGGTGCTGGAGCGTGCCTGCTGTGCCAACTCTGTGGGTGGATGCTTGTGTGTGTGTGTTTGCTTGTGTGTGGGTGGATATTTGTGTGTGGGTGGATGCTTGTGATGCGTGTGCATCCATACATGCATCATTGCATGTACAACAAAACACACACCAGCATGTTTTTGTGCCTCCTTGATCATCACAGCAGCTTCATCATAACGTTCATGCTTGGCACATTGCTTTGCTGCATGCCTGTTGTGTGTGTGTGTGTGGTGTGCACACTGCTATGCAATAATGCGTCACTCAAGCACATTACAAAGCATCCCCCATACATATACACACACCCACACTACCCAGTATAACACATACACATACAAACAAATACAATACAAAAACATACACACACAAACACACCACACACACACACACACACACACACACACACACACACACACACACACACACACACAAATACCGCAGTTGTTCAGCTGCACGACTATGCTGTTCATATTGGGCTCTATGTGCCTCCGGCCCCACCTGCTGCTCCCCCAACACCACATCCTCCCCTCTCGCTTCCCCCATGCTCCCTGCCATCCCCTGATTAGAGAGGGTGATAGAGGATGAGTCTGCACCCTTCCACTCCTCCTGTGTGGCTCCTGCTCCTGCTGCTGATGGGTGGAGGGCACGATGGAGGGCATGTGCACTTGTGACAACCGTTCCGTCAGACAGACATGCAGCCACCACCGCTGTGTCAATAATGATGGGGGGGTTATGTGGACTATATGAACATGAGAACGTGGGCGTGTATATCATGGTGTGTAAGTATCAAGCATGAATGTGTGTGTGTGTACATGTGTGTGTGTGTCCAGATGCAACTGCATACATAAACACACTAACGACACAAATGCAACCACAAAACCACACACACCACGCAATTGCAAGGGTGGACTACATATCAGTCGGTCAATGCTGCCTGTACGCCTGCGAGCGTTCTTTGCGAGGCGTGCTGGTGTGCTGCGCTGACACCCTGGGCAGGGAGGACCACATGTGATGATGCACAGTGTATATGTGACGATACACAACACACAGAATACACACAGGATGCAAGTGCCCTATTGCACACCAGTATACATGCCCAAAAAAACACCAAATACACCAATGTACACGCCAAAAAAACACAAAAAACACCTGGTACGGTGGAGAGCACCAGGTAGTCAACAACACGTCCTCGTGTGAGCCATTTGGGGATTGGTGGGTCAACCAAGGCAATTTGCGCATGACCATCAGCTATCACGTGTGTCACAGTGATGGCTAGTGGGACCCCAAGTGGCGCCAACATTGCCTCTGATGGTAGGCACTGATCATCTTGGTCAAACATAGCAACATGGCCAGCCTCAATGACGCCATGTTTTGTGGGGAGTCGGTCCAACAACATGGCCCGAGATGCCATGTCGAGGAGGATGCGTATGCTCACAGTTTGCTGTGTGGGTTCTGCATTGGATGATGCTTTCTCGTCGAAATCATCACTATCAACGTCTGAAGCATTGTGCAATGGTGGTTGAGGCTGTAGCTGAGGTTGTAAAGGTGGAAACCAGCCACGGTGTCTTCTCCTTTCGTCAACTGATGGTGTACATGGAGATTTCACAGTTCCTCTTTTCTCGTCGTGTGTTGCTGCGCACATGTTGTTGTGTACAGTGTATATGTTGCACAATGTAAATGTTATGACGTGTGTTACCACAGAAACAGTTGTGAAGAAAAGATTTGAAGACAATCTACTAGGGACCGAAACATGCATGCACAAATATAAATAGCATGAATACACAATGTGTGCAATATTCAAATGGGTGTCATGAATCACCACAGCAGTATGTGATGCATGTCACACACCCAAATACGCACCCAGAACTCCGCCACATCATGTGGGTCCTCATCGCGCGCATGGACACATGTGTGATATGGACAAAAACACAAGCAAACACCTGGTTGCATGCACTGCCTTGTGATGGTGCTGAAGCAACATACATGTATGTACACAATGTTGCTCGCATGGTGCTGAATAATATACGATAATGTCATTCACACATCATCATCATCAGAGGACACCCGGGGGGAATGTAGGAATGAGATATGCAAGGTGATGAAAGCGGGGGCACACACCCAACTGTTGACACGATGTCTCTCAAAGAGCGACAAACACATTGGACACGAGCAACAACATTGTATGCACAACATCTATGTTTTCACACTATATTCATATTGTGTTTGAACATCAGTTGGGCCGACCTTGCGTGTGTGACCAATGCAACAACATAACAAATGGACTGAAAGTATGGCAATGACCACGTGTACAACATGGTAGTATCATAGTGCTCCACCATGACAACACAACTATATATCACTAATAATAATAAAACCCAACAGCTAAACCTACTATTGCTGCACATGTTATTGAGCATGTACAAATATGCCAAAAAAAACAACAACACAATTTATATGGGGGTCGAGGGGCAGGCACCACAAACGACCCTGCACACATTTTTTCGCCAGACATTCACAAACGTCATTCATCAACGTACCCACATCAACAAACACTGTACATGATCAATGCTGTGTGCATAATTCATCCACGGAAATCTCCACCACGTACATGATTGTTGTGCACAAACAATGACACTTCACAATAGCATGATGTGCACAAACAATGATACACACAATAACACTTTACAATAGCATGATGTGGATGAGAATCTGAGCACCCCCTTGGCACACAGCACGGGGGCAACACAAGCGCATGAATGTTGTTGCCATATTGCATGTATGAATTTTGAAAGATACCGCCACCTACATTTGTAGTGCAGCACACATCATACAAGCAAGCATGATTGCAACAATTGCATATTCTTGTACGACAAGCAGCAGGGAAGAACAACACATGCACGCCCAACTACATCTCTTCCAATAAAAAAAAACTATTCACAATTTCATGCAAGACAATGGTATTTGCATGTTGAACGACATCTTCATTATCTTTTTAATCATCATCATCATCATCATTAAACAAGTTCAAGGAGACTGCTCGTTTTCCGTCTGTGTAGGTGTAGGTATAGGTAGGGAGGTGCACACCACAATTTGTTCACCTACACAACAAAAGCGCAGTTCATGTCCCCCCGCCCACATACCTGCCAACTGCCCTCTTGTACAGCTGCCAGTTTGGCTTGCAACATGGCTGCACCCCTATGTTGAGAATTGCCTGGGGACGTGCGCAGTGCATCTCTGGCAGTGGCGTCCGTGGGGGGCGCACTGGCAAGAATACTGTGTGTGGTTGTGAAAGAAGTGTGCCTGGGTTGCACAAGGTAAAAACGCGTACATTCCCCACATCACCCCCACATCACCCCCACATCTCCCCCCACATCACCCCCCACACCTCCCCCACATCACCCATCTCCCCCCCCCACACCACACCCCCAACCTACCTCCTCAGCGCCTCTTCCCGCTCCAATTCAGCCAAGTCAAAAGGTGCCTGTTCTTCAATGCTCATAATTCTTGAAAACCCCGGTCCATCTTTGAGACTCCCAATTGTATACGTGTCATGAGAATTCACCCTCGAATACATGCGGGAAGAACAATTACTATTTGTTCGGTAGAATTGAGAACGATAGGAGGTGGAGGCTTCGCTCACGGCCTCTGGCATCATGGGGTGTTTGCCGCCCATGGTCTGCCCAGTGTGCCCATTGAGAACATCCATGGTGAGTCGTGAGGGAATGGGGACACCACTACCACTAAAACTACTCGCGGCAATGCTGTCCAACATGCTGTTCATGGTAGTGGAAGGGTTTGTGCTGGATTCAGTGAATGAATTTGCCAATTGTAGTGATTTGATGTGCTGCTGGAGCTTGTCCAGGTCGTAGGGGCCATCGGCAGTTGCAAAGGGGTTGGGGAGGGGAGGGGGTGGGGGGATTCTGGCAGACAAGGTGGGTGAGAGCATTTGTTGTTGTGCAGAGGAGGGTTGCTGGGTTGGGGGGGGGGGATGTGTGTGTTGAAGGGAATAATTGGAACACAGCATAGCACAACATCAGCAGCTGGTATTGGGGCACAGTGTATAACACAACAAGCAAGTGTACCTGTTGCATGAGGGAGCTCAATGACATATGACTACTGTTGTTATTGTTGTTGTTGTTGGTATATTCATCAACCCCTCCTCCATGTGGTGACAGCTGGTGCTCCTGGTGCTCCTGGTGCACAGGCGGGTGCACAGGGGGCAAGTCAGGGGAGGGGAGGGAGGCGTTGAGGGCATCCATCCATAAACCAGATGCTGCCAGATTGCTACCATGATGACTACCACCACTCTGTGTTGTGATTGATGTGTGTGGATGTGTGTGTGTGTGTGTGTGTGTGTGGATGTGTGTGTGTGTGTGTGTACACACTGTTGAATATGTGCATACATACACATAGTTGACTCTATTCTATACTATATTCAAATTATGCACACATGATCACAATGTATCAGCACCACAAAACATGCCACCCCCCACCCATACACAGACATACCTCTCCTGCTGTGTTCAAGTGCATGCGCATCTGGGACAGGAGCCCCTCACGACTGGGCAGTGCAGTGTGCTGCGACACCAGCCCACGTTCGCCATACCCATCACCGGGGGACATGAGCATCCCACCATGTTGAGTGGATCCCCCAAACTGATGCCCCATGCGTACAGGAGGACGCTCACTTTGCGAACGATGCAGCGAGGTGGGTTTGTCTGTTTCCACGTGACTGAGCAGCTGGTTGACCAGCGACAAAATGGCCTGTGTTGATGGTGATGATGATGGTGGTGATGATGGTGATGGTGGTGATGATGATGGTGACAATGATAACCATCACGACCTCATGACGGGCATGTACCTGATTGTTGCCATTGTTGCTGCCAGATGTGGCTTGGAGGGCTGCAAGGCGAGTGGTGAGGTCACTGCTGGCATCCAGCCCCATGGGGGGCATGCCAACAGATGCTGTGGCATACAGACCAGGATGACCAGGTGGTGGACCAGGTGGTGGTGGTGCATGCTGAATGGCTGGCATGGCAGATTGTGTGCGCTGTGGGTTTTTGTGTTGGTTTTGTGTTGAAATGTGTACCGAGAAACATCCCCCACCAGAAACACCCCCAACAAAATAACCCCACATGAAAAACACCCCCCACGAGAAACATCCCCCACGAAAAACACCATACCCATCGTTGACCACCAGCAGCCACAGCAGGGGGCACACCACCCATTTCACCACAGTGTCCAGCAGCCGCTGCTGCAGTGGCTGCTGCCAACACTTCAGGGGAGACATAGGGCTTGGAATTGGGGACACGCAATTGGTCGAGGGTGTGGGCGAAAAAGCAAATACGTCGCCGACATTTTGGTCCATCATTGCATAATTGGGTGCGATATCGCGTTGGGTGTAGCCAATACTCAAAGACATTGTGGGCGTATGGACAATTGTCGCCACGAATACATGTTCCATCCTGTTGTGGTGGGTGGGTGTGGTGGGTGGGTGTGGGTGCCCTCCCTCCACATGTGCGCCCACCCTCCTCAGGTACCCCTCATACCTTTTTCATATCTACGCACGCAATGCCTGTGTACACAGCACTCCGAGGGTCGCGGCGCTTAGCTTTCTCACCAGTGTGCGCGTAGGGGCAGATGGTCCAATCGTGGCAAAAGCGTTTGTGGCATGGCAATACCTGTGCAGAGTCGTGCATGTGAGTACCACTTGAACAAAAGACGAAACCCAGTACGAGTTCAACCCACCCACAGGAGCCCCAATGTGACCCAAAGGTCGATGCACGGAGGACCATAGCTCCGTGACACCAATACACGCACAACCACACGCCAGTACCCACATGCGGGACACATGAATGCTGACTACGCCACACCCCAACCACACGGTTCGCAGTGAGGCGGGTGAGCCAGAGCGTTTGGGAAATCCACCTCGTACCTTCATACAATAGATTCTAAAGTCGTCTGTGAGGAACAGTGGTAGATCATTCTTGTCATCCAAGTGGCTCGCTGCTATGGCTTCGTGCAGCATTTCCTGAAAGTCCTCTGGCAATTGGTCCTCTTGCAATTCCTGTAACGGCGCGTTGGTGTTGGCACAGAGCAGTGCGACACGTTGCTAGCTGCTCACCATACACACCATGCTGCGGGGGTTGCCCATGGCTGCTGTTGCGCAGTGGCGTGCAATGCCTTGCTCCCGGGGGGGTTCGGCCTCAATAAACCCACCCGTTGACACTATATGGTTACGAATATGGTTACGAATGACCACGAATGGTCAACAACGTGAAGAGAAATTGAGAATACAAAAATTGATCAGAATTTGGTAACCATAAAATATTGCCACCCCGGCTTGTCACATGATCATGTGCTCCTGCTCCCATTGTAAGGTGCATGTGGGAAATGTTCAAGCTGCTGCGTGCTGGTGCACGGTTGGATGCCTACACGTAGGGTCTGCAGAGTTGTCATTGGTTCATAGCACAACCTCATATCATGTTGAAGCAGCAGTACATTATTGGCAAGGTCGTCTGCTCGAACCTCTGGGTCTCCCTCCACCTCATTGATCTGCACCAGTGCAGTGCGCAACCCTTGGTCGTTGGAAACAGCTTGCAACGAAAGGTTGCGAAGGCCATACCGACTGTGTTGGTGGTGTGTGGTGGTGTGTGTTCAAGGTGTTTTTTTTGAATTTAAATACAGGTAGTTGTCACCACAAGGAAAAAGGGACCCGCAGATGTACAGAGTTCCATTTCCAAAAATGTATCTGCACACCATAAAAATATACACCTTTCACACACCATAAAAAAACCACACCTTCCAAAGAGGGCAAAGTCTATGCAGTGGCCCAGTTCATGGGCAATGATGCCCTGCCATGTTGGGTCAGGGAGCAGTGTCAGGCGTGGGGAGACAACCACCATGCTTGTGTCTGGTGACCGTGATGGGAGGGCAGAGAATACCTAGGTGTGTGAGGGTGAGGGTGTGTGAGGGTGTGTGGGTGTGAGGATGTGTTGTGTGAGGATGTGTTGTGTGTGAGGATGCGTGGTAAAGGAATGGGATTTGGAGCAGTGTTGTCTCTGGCATAGTGATACAGACACATAATTCATCATAGCAACGTGAGAGAGCAACATACTGGATAGGGCACTGCATATGCCATGTGCCGACAGCATGCACGTGCTACACTGTCCCCATCTGGAGCGCCTCCAGTAGCTGGTGGTGGTATGGGTGGTATGGGTGGTATGGGACACAGGGCATAGGGTTGCAGGGGGGAGTCTCTTAAAAATGGGCCACAGCGATTGTCCCCTGGCTGTAGCAGACTCTATTTTGTGTGTGGGGGCGTTTGGGTGTGTGGGTGTTGTGTGTGGGGATGGTGTGTGGGATGGTGTGTGAGAGTGTTGTGTGGGATGTTTGTATGCTTTGTGTGGATGTGCTCTGGCAGATGTTGTTGTTCTTGATTTTGTAACGGAGCACACCACCACCAACCACCATCAATACCACAACCACCACCACCATCAACAACAAGATGCAAGCCATACCCCCGTGCCACTGCTTTGGGTGTCTCGAGCAGGGTCACCAGGAACCCCTGGTGGCATGCGACCACTCCGTGAGTCATACCTGGGAACAGGTGTATGGTGTACACATGTTGCGCCACCGTATCTACCACACCATGTCAATATATATTACATCCCGCACCATATCAATTGGGCATTCACTGGGAGCTGCAGCGCATCACGCGCCCGCTGCAGCAGCATGTCAAAGTAGGCAGAAATATGATGTTGTTTGGTGCAATCTATGGCTGGGTTGCAGGTGGGCTGTGGGGTGGCGAGTGACACAGGCGGTGTCCCCATGGGGGTGACTATTATTGATGCACATGTAGCAAGAAGCAGGTTTCGTCGTCCTATTGTGTGGTGCAATTGTGAGGGTACTATAGGGACATGTTTTGGATGGTATTGCTGTTGGGTGCAGCGCACGATGGACAGGGTTTTCGTTGACATTGTATGGGGATTGTTACCCTGTCAACGAAAGCAATTGCCCCTATTGCCTAGATGAATGACTATCGGCCAAATATAAACATCACGATAGAAATATCACGTAATTGATCACTTGAACAATATGAAAACAATCCAAAAACAAAACAATCTATCGCTTCCCACCCGCCTTGCCCTGTTTCACAGCAGCAGCTTTGCGTGCCAGGTACCGCTGCCTTGCTGCCGCCAGTGCTTCATCATCATTACGGCGCTCCCCGCCTGCAGCTGTAGTGGTGGGAACAGACCGTGTATCATCCTATCTGTTTCTTATGACCACAGCACACACCCCATACACAGGCACACAATATATACACAAACATACAACAAACCACATACCTGGTGCCTTGTCATCGCCTTGTTCAGCACCTGCCTGTGCTGTTGTGTTGTCTCCAAGCCCAGAGGCTTCCTCCTTGTCATGCAGACGTCCCCCACTCAACCGCTGTACGTCTACATGTTGCAATTTGGGAAGCAGCATGTCGACCCACTTGCCCTCCACCACACACACCTATGTATGGAGCAATGTGTTTGGAGTGTATTTTATGTGAGAGAGGGACTGTGAGGATAGGGTGCATGTGCTGGGATGCACCACCATGATGCAACGCGCTCCTCGCTGCCCTTGTACACAACATCAGTCAACCATGGATACAGTCAACCATGGATACAGTCGACCATGGATACAGTCAACCATGCGCACTCCTCCTGCCCCCATATCATCCTCAAAACCACCCCCAACCCCACTACAACCCCTACCTTGCTCAAAAACACACTTGAGGTGGAAATTAGTTCATTATACACCACCCACTTGGGCAACAACCCATCCTCATCCACACCCACATGCGCCGTGGTGGGGTGCAGCTGGGCGAGCGTGGTGGTCCGGCCCATGGTCTTGTACCCATTGGCACGTGGGAGGCGGTAGGCTAGGCGGGTGGCGAGGCCTATGAGGAGACATTGACGTACTGCAGAGGTGCTTCCTGTGGTGTTTGTGTTTGTTTGTTTGTGTGTGTGTGTGTGTGTGTATGTGTGTGTGTGTGTATGAGGGTTGAATTGGTATACAACTTCATTATCACCCACATAAAACCCCGTTCATACTTCACCCAAACAAAACCCCTTCAATTCACCCACAAAAACCCCATTTCACCCAAAAAACATCTTGTATGTACACCCTCCACATACCACTGACTGTCTGCTGCTCATGTCGTGCTTTTTTGGCAGCAGGGGGACCCCCCCCTCCCTCCCGATCACCCCCTCGAGCACCCCCCCCTTGTACGATGCGTGCAATTTGTCGACGCACATCTCTTGCAAAGCGCATGCCCCTCATTTCTACACCAATGGTTTTACAAAAGTCAGAAGAGTAGTCTGACATCTCCCATGCCTGTGTGTTTGTGGGTGTGTGTTTGTGGGCGTGTCTGTAGGTGTGCAAGTGGCTATGCAGGTGTATGTGGGTGTATGGTAGTGTAGAAACGAAAGGGGAGTGCGGGAATATACACATGTATGGGTATGCAAACATACTCACATGCAACCCACCACCCTACACACACACACACACACATCTACCTGATACAGCCGCAGATAAAACACATGGTCCCCCAACCCCTCTCGCATCAGCTGCTGCAGGATGGTCCTCCCCCTGTCGCTGAGGGGCCGTGGGGGGGAACGTACACCACCATGGGCTGCTGTGTGTGCGTCACTGCCCTCTTTGGGTGGTTGGCACAGCTGCACAGGGCCCCTGGGTGATGTATAGAGAGCATATAGAGATGGGTGTATATAGAGGGTATGGAGAGTGTGTGGGTGTGGGTGTATGTTGGGTATAGAGAGTGTGTGTATGTGTATGTCAGCATACACACAAACTGTACCTACAAAAACCCACAATATATACAAAACTCACAATAACACTCACAATAACACTCACAATAACACTCACAATAACACTCACAATAACACCCACACCCACTCATCAGCCCCCCCCAACAAACCACACCCACGCATCAACCCCCCCCAAACAAACAACACACCTATTGCCAGTGAACAGTGTCTCTACACTCAACATGGCAATCACAGTCATTGCCTCCTCCAAACACCCAAGCTCCTGTGCAGCCAGCAACGCTCTACACAAGGAGGGGTCGAGTGGCAAGTGTGTCATGCGTCTGCCGATGGGGGTTATGTGTCCATCTGCGTCAATGGCATCAAGCACGTAGAGCTGTCGGAGGGCATCTTCTATTTGTTCACGCTGTGTGTGTGTGTAAGTGTGTGTGTAGGTGTGTTGTGTGCAGAAGCATATGTTGTGTTTGCTGTACTGTGTATCTTCATGTGCGCATGTGTGCATGCACGCATGCTCACCTCATACACTCTACACACTCCATACACACTCCATACGCTCTCCTCCTCCCCTCCAACAACCAACCACACATACTGCAGGGGGGTCGAGGAAATCAAAATTCAAAACATCAATGTCCAATTGTAATGATTTCAAATGCAACACAGCCCCCACAAGTGACATGCGCTGAATTTCGGGTACGGTTATGTCGGCCATCTTCATGTCAAAGTATCGCCGTGTGTAGAGTCGAAAGCACTTGCCGGGGGCGGTGCGACCTGCACGACCTGCACGCTGTGTGGCCTGTACTCTGTGGGTGTGTGAAGGATGGGGTGTGTTGGGGGTGGAATGGATATGCACGATGGAGTACTAGTTTGTTGAGGATATGATGAGATACAAACACGATAGAACACAAATATGATACAACATGAGTACGATGCTCGTGTTGGTGTCCTGCACTAGCAATGAAATCATGAAATCATGTATAACCAATGCAGCATGATCATGAACGGTCAACACCCCACATACACACACACACACACACAACACCCCCCCCCCCCCCCCCACCCTAATGCCCACATACTTTGATATGGGCACCACATCAAGTGAGTCCATCCCCGTCACTGGATTGTACTCCTTTTGCTTGACAACCCCCGCATCCACCACATACACCACCCCTGGCACCGTCACACTCGTCTCTGCGATATTGGTCGCCACAATACACCGCCTTGTATCAGGTGCGCAGGTGGAAAAGATGCGTATTTGTAATTCGGGGGGCAGGGCGGCGTAGAGGGGGAGGACGGCGAGGGGCCCTGCTTCTTCTTCAGAGAGGGAGGAGACTGCGTCGTTTATTTGTTTGACCGCTTTGTCTATTTCTGCTTGACCAGTGAGGAAGAGGAGGATGTCACCTTTGACCAAGGGGGGGGGGAGGGTGGAGTTGAGGGGGGGTGTTGTGAGGGGTGTGGGGTGGTTGGGTGGGGTGGTGTACAGGGTGTGTGTGTTTGGTTTGCATCATGATGCATGATGCATTCCTAGTGTACGCATGATCCATTATGAGTGTAGACATAGATATTTGAGCACAACAAGTAATACAATGAACAATGTTCAACACATATTATTGTACAATCAACACCCCTTGCAAAACACAACACACAGCCCTGCCACACAACCCCCCCCTCTCTTTTCGTCCACTACCTGGTGGTTGTGTTGTATGTATTTGCAACACCGTATCAACAGCAGTGCTCAAGTAATCCCGATCGTGGTCTTCTGTGGCGTGAATCAACTGCACCTCAAAACACCGCCCAGGCACCTGCAGCACAGGGGCGTTGTAGAAATGTGCTGAAAACTTTTCACCTTCTAGTGTTGCACTGGTGATGACGAGCTTCAGGGGTGGGGTGCTGTGGGGTGTGTGATTGGCGTAGGGTGTGTGGTTGGTGTGGGGGGTGTGGTTGGCGTATAGTGTATGATCAGTGTCACACCTGGGTGCTGGTATGAACACACAACATTGCATATGCACATTTCTTGCTCTTCACAAACACACACATGCATACAGACATACACACATGGAGTGAGTATGGCAACATTTCGCCCCCCCAAAAAACAAAAAACAACCAAATACCGTTGTTTCACCAGGGTTTTCAACACCCCCAGCAGTATGTCTGTATTCAACGATCGCTCATGTGCCTCATCCAATATCAAGCAGCTATATTTCAACAATTGTGCATCCTCTAAAAGTTCACGCAACAGTGTACCATCCGTGAGATACTTGATGCGGGTCCGGGATGATGTGCGTTCCTCAAATCGTACTGCATAGCCGACCAATTCACCCAGTTCTACATCCATTTCTTCACTCACTCGCCGTGCTACAGACACTGCAGCCTGGGGTTGAGGTGTGTTGAGGTGTGATGATGAGAACAAGCGGGGGACATGAACATGGGATGTACACCTCATACCACTCTACGGGGCTGGGTGATGCCAATGGTACCATGCTCTGCAAATCCTGCATTGTACAGCATCTGTGATGAGGTGTGTGTATGTGTGAGGTTGTTGGACGTGTATGCCACGGCCAAGGGATGCCCACACTACCTTGGCAATTTGGGTTGTCTTGCCCGAGCCTGTCTCTGCAATAACTACTACTACAGGATTGGCCCTGACTGCTGCCACAATTTCCTCCTCATGGGCGTGAATGGGCAGCTGGGGGGCCGTTGATGGTGCCATGCTGCACGCTTGTGTATCGATAAATACTAGTCTTGTTTCATCCGTTCATTTTCATTGTGTGTGGATACATTTGTGGTGGTACTTTGTGTGTTTTGTGTGAGTTTGTTGACGATTGTTTATAACCAAAACTTGGAGGTGTTTTTATTGACCACACACAGCACGTATTGCTTTCCATCACAAACACCAATATTGCAATACAACATCACATCGCAGAACATCAACCAGATATCCAACCTCAACAAACATCATGATGCACCACATGTGTTGTTTTGATGGTTGCCACTAACCACAACACATGGATCAGCCCCTCATTTCCCTGAGAACTTCAACCCCCCCCTCACTACGTACATGCTTGCAAAACCCAAATATCGCACTTGCCCTGGTCTACCGTGGCACCGATGCTGCCGCCCAGGGCGTCTGGTCATACGCCACCTTTACTGCCTTGGTGTACCTCATGACACAGAGCACGCAAATAGTAGGCATATTGCAGGGCATTCTGGGCCTCGCCACCGTTGTGTGCGCCTTCCCAGCTGCGTGGGCTGCAGATAAAACACGACGGGACCGCTTGTTGCGATTTCACGCCATGGCTGGCTTTCTGGCATTGATCACCATCACGGCTGGGTTGCTCCTCCCCGATGTGGATGTGGTGTTATGGAGGATGGTTGTCGGCAGTCGGATGGTCTTGTTGTGTATAGCCATGTGGTTGTTTGGCTGTTGCTATGCTGGCAACCCCCTGATAGAGGCTCTTGTGGCTGACTCAACACCAACAGGTGTGTAGTGGGTGCTGGGGGGGTGGTTTTATGGAGGAGGGATGCTGTGTGGATTGTATTGTATGCATGCAGACGCTCTGTGTGTTGCTTTGTATTGTGTGCATATGTTGTATGGTATTAGATACAATAACTGTCACTGTGTCATGTGCATGCTGTTTCTAACACACCCCCACTGTCTATAACCCACACACATGCACCCACCCACACATGTATATAAACCCACACAGGCATGCGATCCCTGTTGTATTCAGTATTGTATGCAGTGAGTGTGGGGAGCACATCACTCGGACCAGCCCTTGCTGCTGTGTTGTTTATGATGCATGGTGACACATGGAGCATTGATCAATTGCTACGCATATGTCTTGCTGGATTGGTATGATGAGGAGGATGGGTGGTGGTGGTTGATGATAATGAGGGTGGTGGATGATAGTGATGGTTTGCAAGGTGGATGTACATGGAACACCCTTTGCATGAGTTGGCATATATATACATATAACTCTCTCTATATATGACACTTTGTGTATATTGGCATATACATATAGGAATACATATGCATATACAATACATATACATATAACAATACATATACAATACATATACAATACATGTACATATAACAATACATATACAACGACAACAACAGTGATAATCTGTGTACACATACACATATACAAACACAGCCCAACACTCTAATTCCCGCCACATCTTCTTTGCATTCATTTTACACAGGCAATGGAGTGTCTCCCCTACTGTTGCTTGTTGTTTTTCAATGATGCACACACATTGGGTAGTGAGAGTGATGCCCTGACACAACCATTACTACAACCAACACAACCAACACAACAACCAACACAACAAGCGATACAACCAACACAACCAATACAACAACCAACACAACCAATACAACAACCAAATGACAACACTACTTGCAACCCACCACCACAATTGCCCAACCCCTCCCCTGTCATTTCACCAGGGGCCACCTGGGTGCCCTGGATAATGTTGGGTGCCGATATCGTCTCTGGTTTGGCATCCGGGATGACTATCAAATTCTTCTCCGTGTGGTTTTTAAAAGAAGTTAAACTCCCCCCCGCCGCCACCAACATGGTCATGGCAACCGCACCCCTTGTCATGGCCATCATGGCGTTTTTGTGTCAACGGGTGTCCAAAACAATAGGCCGAGTACAGGCATGTATGGTTTTTCGCACAACAGGGGTGTTGTTGTTGCTGTGGATGGGGTTGCAACCTTGGATATGGCAGGAGTGGTGGATTGTGGTGGTGTTTGTGTTGCGTACTGCTGCTACTAATTGTGGCTATCCTGTGAGGAGGAGTATTCTGATGGACTTTGTGCCAAAATCAAGGTGTGTTGGGGGTGGGTGGGGGGGGTTGGGTGTGTGGGGGGGGTTGGGTGTATTGGACATAGTGTGTGTGTATTGGACATAGTGTGTGTGTATTGGACATAGTGTGTGTATATTGGACATAGTGTGTGTATATTGGACGTATATTGTTGTTTTCCATGGAAACATTGTACAAAAATTCCCCTCTGTGTTTGTGGTTGTTTTTGGTCAGACCATGTATTTTCATTTGCGTTAATGCATGTTGCCTACACAGTATCCTCCTCCCTACCTACATCCTCACCTATGTATACTATTACCTACATCCTCACCTATTTCCTACTATTCCCATGTGGTTCACCTACACAGGCGTGCCAAGTGGAGTAGCATGCAGGTGCTCTTTCAATTTGGGTGGTCTGGGAGTGCTGTATTGGGTGGGTACCTGGTCGACAAATATGGGTTTCAATTAACATTCTTGATAACAGGTATGTGTGTGTAGAGATATGTATGTATATGGGATGTATATGAGGTGTATATGAGATGTATATGAGATGTAAAGTACATGGGCAGAGTGTTTGCGGGTAGGTAGGGTGTTTGCGAAGAATTTGCATGTATGCATTTATGTATGTATGGTTTCTGTTGTTGAGGTAGTCTTGCAATGTCGCATCACAACCAACCATGGTTGTCAGCACCAATGCACTCTCTCTCTCTCTCTCACACACACACACACACACACACACATACACACACACACACACACACACACACACACACACACACACCACAACACCAATAGGGTGTATGCAGGCATTTGCCACACTAGAGTTTGCATTGCTGCTGCCACTGGTACCACGATTTGAGGTGCCCAAGATGATGTCGAGTGAAACTGGCGGAGGGGTGCGGGGAGTGTAGGACAGGGGTGTGTGTAGGACAGGGGTGTTTGTAGGACAGGGCTAAGCTCGATCTGTCAACGTTTGCTCATGTCAATAATTCCTGTACAATGAGCGATGGATACATTTTTGACTGTATTGTGTTTTACATGTGTTTTGCCTGAGGCTGTATCAGGTAGGACGTGTGTGCATGTGTGTGTGTGACGTGTGTTATGTGTGTGTGTTACATGCATGTGTGTTACGTGTGTCTGTGTGTGCACACGTGGACTTCACCTAATATGTGAGTTGCTGTGTCAGTTGCTGTGTGTGTCAGTTGCTGTGTGTGTCATGCTGTGTGTGATTTGATGTGTCTGTTACAGTAGAATTATAAACACTTGAGAGATAATGTACACAAGCCATTATGAATCCATGTGTGATACCGTTCATGTGTACCATTCATGTGTGACACCAATAATGCAGTTTCACGACACTTGCAACAACCATGCAACCATGAAAAAAAAAGTATTAACAATCATTGCATAAAAAAATAGTAAACACAAGATTTAAATATCACCTTCTTCCCTCGCCTCTCTGATACACATCTTATCCCTCATCACATCACATCCCTCGGCGCTCCCATTATATATAATATATCTCTATATAGCTCTATATAGCTATAATTCATCACAACCCCTCCCTTGTAGGTGTGAAAGGCCAGAAGCACCATTATACAAAGGTCGTGTCTCCCCCACTGCTGCTGGGGGTACATACCCCTGCCACCCTACACCATGTTGGTTCCAGGCAACCGTGCCCTCCAGCTGTTGTGTACATATCTGTGTATGAAGGGGGGGGGAGGGGATGATGCAGGGGGGGAGGGGAGGATGCAGGGGGGGGAAGGAAACATGTCAGGGGTAGGTGGGGTGCTTACACACATGATGTTGAGGCACACACACACACGATCATCATCACCTCATACACACCATCATCATCATCATACAACCGGTACCTCTTCGCTGCATGTGCACCATGAGTAACTTGTGGCATTGCTTGCCTGCTTGATCACACGCTCCAGTGGGTTGTAGTTGCCATGGGGGGAGTGTGGGTTGTCCGGCATACGTATGTCAACACAGCACACGAAATGATGAGAGCCCTGTGTGATGCGAGATGATGAGAGAAATGTACATGTAGTGTGAACACGCTCCCCATCTATGCAGTCCCCACGGTCTAGTGGTTATAAGAAGCACCAAAAACGTACATCTTCTGGAAAGCAATGTTGTGTGAGGGGTGATGTGAGGTCTAAAGTACCACAGGGAGCTGGTGGGGAAGGCACAGCTGCTGCGTGTGTTGCAAAGAGGACAATGAGGATGGATGTGAGGGACATAGTGGTTGTTTTCACAATGAATGACACACTGAAAACAAGCTGAAAACTATGGTCAACACAGCGATTTCACACGTTTGACAAACCAACGAGTCTCAAACAAGCAGCCATGACAAAAGAACAACCAATGTTGCCTGCTCGTGGTATGCAATGTACAGTGCAAGCAATAGCCTGTGGTAATATGATCAGCCAATCCCACCCTTCTTTCCCACCTTTGCAGGCGATGCAGCAGGGGCTGCTGTGAATCTGGCCATGTCTGCTGCTGCGTATGCTGCTCCCGCACAGCGTGACCGCATTATACAAGAAGCAGCTGCCAAGGTATATCATCATACCCAACAACAGAGCATGCTGTGATGTGCTCTTCACGTCCTCCCCACCGCACAGGCATTTGCGGACCGTGTTGCACAATCTGAAGCAGCAGCACATGCCCATGATGCACCCCCAGCTGCACCACAAGGCCCCCGTGCTCCAGCAACCTACACCCCACCATCATGGTCGGGCGTCCCAGAGGGGTATGGTGGTGTTTGTTGTGTTGGGCATTTGTTTTTGATACAGTGTGGGAAACACCCCATGTAGCACACTAGAACACAGCATTATGTATGCTGCATTGCGCGCATAATGTATGCTGCCTTGCGAATATGTACATACAATTGCATACAACTTACAACACACACAAAAACAACACTAAAAACACCCCCTCCCCCTTTCACCATAGGGTTGCATATGGTTTAGAGGTGACAAAGAATGGTACCATCATAGAGGAACACAGGATTGCTGACAAGGCGTACTACACGTTTGGAAGAACACCCAATAATGGTGCGTTTTGTGTGTGTATGGGTGTGTGTATGCTGTACGTTGTATGTGTGTTGTACACTGTATGTGTATAGTATGTGGATGATGCATGGTGTGCGCTCTGTGCCACTACCAAAAAAAACAATACCCACACACCCACATATATTTCCCACCCCATTTCCCACCCACCCCCTCATCAGATTTCATACTCGAGCACCCCTCAGCATCCCGACTGCATGCCGTCCTACAATACAAGTCCCCCGACCACACCGCCTATTTATACGACGCCAACAGCACCCATGGCGTCCTCATCAACAAAAAACGCATCCCACCAGGCGAATACACACCCCTCCATGTGGGAGATGTGGTGCGTTTTGGTCAATCCTCGCGCTTGTATTTGTTGACCGGGCCCCCCGAGCTCATGCCCGAGGAGGGGCCCTCTTTGGAGCAGCGGAGGCAGGCCAAGGCAGCTGCGGTGGCAGCTTCTCGCAGGAAACAAGAGGCGGCTGTGGCTGAGGAGCAGATGGCACAGGCGCTGCGGGGTGAGGTGACATGGGGGATGGCGGAGGACGCTGTGGAGGAGGTGGATGAGTATGGTAAGTGTATTGTTGTTGAGAGTGGATGAATATGGTGGTTTCCCATGTGGAATATGGGAAAAATGTTTTTGCAATGTTGTTGTTGTGCGTGGGTTGGGGGTGTGTGGGTTGATTTGTGGGTTGAAGGGGGGGAAGCAACGATGTTGGATGACATACACAAAATCAAACACACACACATCATCAGGTGATATTGATTGGAGGGCGTATCGTGATAGGAATGGTTTGAGTGAAAAACAGTCAAAAATAGCACAGAAAATAGAGGGGAGGGCACAACGAATTTCCCACTTGCAACGTGAACTGGACAAAATAAAGGTGTGTGTGTGTTTTGTGTGTATAATGCACATGTTGATAGTGTTCATACACAACCCTCACATACTTTGCCCTTGCATCCCTTTTCCTATGGAAACACCCACACACATCCCACACAGACACACATACACATACATTTCATACATACCCCCACCCTCACACACACACCTCCCCCCCCCACCTCCCCCCCCCCTTCCACAAACACAGTCAAAGCATGCAGCATTGGAGGACCTAACACCTGGTCAACTCGACATGCTGGTTCGTCATGGTCAAGATATTGATCGTTTGACCATCGAAATTGAAGACATGGAGGAGGGGTTGTGTGACAGCATACGTGACGCAATGCGAAACAAACAGCAGCAGCAGGAGGGGGGTGGTACGGGGGGAAAACGAGCAGGTGGGGGGGGGAAGGGGCGATCAAGGAAGCGGGGCAGCGACGACGATGATGATGCAGGTGGGTGGGATGATGCAGGGATGCAGGTGTATTTGTTTGTTTGTATTTGTTGCCCTTCCTATTGGTGGGTATGGTTTGCCCTTCCATACAGTTGCTGCGTACGTACGCACTTGCTATTCCACCCACCCACATTTCCCACCCCCATTCAGCATTACCTTGTATGTACACACGCACACCATGCACCCATGCGCACCCACCCATGCGCACCCACACCTTTCACACACCAGGGCCGAGTGATGATGACACGTTTTATGACAGGAGTAAACAGGGCTCCACTCGCCGACTGAAAAAATCAAAACAGGGGGGCCCTCACATGGGAGAGGTATTGGATGCTGCTACATTGTTGGGCAAGGTGCAGGTGCTGGAGGCTGAGATAAAGACAGTGCAGGTTTGTTTGGGGGGGTAGTGTGTGGGGGGTGTGGGGGGTGGGTGTCGTGGGTGTCGTGGGGTGTGGTGGGGGTGGTGGGTGTCGTGGGTATTGTCACACATGTGTTGCATGCAAAGCAGTTTCATATGTATAAAACAGTACAACAATGTACAAAACAGTACAGCAATGCATAACACAAACAATGCACCTTGTACACCATAAACACACAGGCTGCTCTGGATGTTGAGGTGGCAAAAGCACCCCCCAGCACTACCTCCCAGTCAACAAGCGACAAGTCCCAGTCAATGAAAGCAGAGGGAATGGAAGATGCAGAGGAAGATGCCCTGGATGCCTACATGGCGAGTATGAACCAACAACTGGAACATGACAAGGTATGTGTGTGTGTGTGTGGGGGGGGGGATGAGTATGTGGGTGTGGGTGTGGGGGGGGGAAGGGAATGAGTGTGTGTGATATGCAGTTTGTGATAGACACGTAGAATAACATGATTGTTGTACCACCCTTACAGGCAGCAACCTTACGCAAGGACTTGGATGCATTACAACAGCAACTGCAAGAGGCACAGAAACTACTGAGGATTGCAGACCCAGAGGGGTACTTTACACCAGGTACCTTTTTTAAACATATACATGTTACTATGACCATGTAGACTTGTTTTTTACCATATGCACTGTTCTGTATACATTGTACTATGAGGGTGGTGCATGGGGGTGGCTTGTGTATACAAAGACAGGGTTGTGCATGTGTATTTGTGTACACACAGACATGTGCGTACAAACGAATACACACCATATTACGCCCACACCTCCCACCTCCACGTCTCCCACACCTCTCCACCGACAACACAGGGAGTGCAGCAGCAAAAGCAGCAGCAGCAAAAGCCAAACAGCACCTGCAACAAGAACGACAGCGTAAAGCAGCAGAAGCGCAGCGTCGCAAGAGGGAGGCTGCTGCAGCTGCTGCACAAGAACAACAAACAAAACTCAAGGCTGCTGGTGGAGATTTCATACCCGAAGAGGAAGAAGAGGAGGAGGAGGAGGGGGTCAGGGATGCAGCAGGCACTAAGGAGCAACAACAACACACAAGTGCACAGCAGCAAGCAACAACAACACCAGCAGGTGATGAGGATGTACATATGCTCCCATCATCATCTGCATCTCAACAGCAGGGTGGCCTTGTTGTACGGAAACCCCCCATCAGTACAACGGCACAGCGAGATGATGATGCACTGCCTGGGATGCGCAAGCCATCCCGAGAAGAGGTACAGCGACGCCTGGCAGCAGCCAAGCATGTTCATACCGATGGTGCAAAAACAAACCCCTCCCAATCAGCAGAGGAGGCAGCCAAGGCTAAAGTTATTGCGGATTTGGCGTTGCTGTCAGGGGCGGCACAGCGACAGGCAGAGGAGGAGGAGGAGCAAGCACCTGTTACAAAGATATCGAAGAAGAAATCAACCAAGGAAGACTGGCAGCCACCAAGTGGGCAGACTGGGGATGGGCGCACCAAACTCAACGATTTGCTTGGGTACTGACAACCTTGAAAAATTTTTGGTTTTAAAAGTGGTGTGTTGCCCCACCAACACTAGGTAACAAAAGAAAACCTCCAGTTTGGTGCTCTTTCATTCTCCATAAAACGCACTGAGCGTGGACGAATCAAAACGAGTTTGCAGTCTTCCCAATCCTTATACGCGGTTGGTTGTGCACGATCGTTCAATCAGGATTTATCCACCATCAAAATTCTGACCAGCCAACGGTGGCTCACACAATTCAACCATTGATCTCTATTCCATATACACATCCATCATGTCTTTAGTGCAGCCGCTGGGCGTGCGCAACAACAACACAGACCATCATCGTCCAACACACAAGCGCGGCAGCGAGGATGAGCTCAAGGTGTAGCCATATTTCAATACATGTATTGATATCATGATGATAGAAAAACGTAGTGACTGCGCAACACTTGGCTACGGGCTCCCGCCATCACAATGCTTGAAACCCACGCAGGCTGGGGCCGTTACGAGCTACAAAAAGAACAGGGCAGCATTTGGTGATATCACCAATCGCGATTCCAACTCTTCCGCATCGCTACGGGTAGGTTGTGGCGACTGATCTGGGATTGTGTGGTGGTGATTGTGGCGGTGGTAGTGGTGATCATCCACGTACCGTCTACCATCGCAGGATACCGCAGGGGATGGTATAGCAGTGACGGCACCACCAGCATGTGCATACCAGGTTGGTGTATGTGTTGGGGACAGTAACTTGTCTATTGGACATCCGGGGTTGGACACTCGTTGATTCATACACACACACAGGAGGAGGCTGCACCCAACACCCATCCAACACCATCCTACCTTATCCGTCGTGTGTGCGTGACAGGTGTGTGTGTGTGTGTGGTGGGGTGTATAGCAGCATGCACGCATCTTGTGCATCTTGTATACCCCATCGCACATAGATGATGCTGATCGCCAAGTTGCAACACCGCCACGACCAAACTACATCGACATTGATGCAGAGGGTGCATCAGACACACTTGCATGCGGCCAGTATGCCAGCAGCATCTATAGCGCCATGCGCACATCAGAGGTGCGTGGATTGTCATTTCATGATGATCATCATCATCATGTTGTGTCCACCATCATTACCCCACCATGCGCCCCCCCCCCACCACACAGACAAAGAAACGCCCATCCACAAGCTACATGGAGACGGTGCAAAACGACGTCAACCCCAACATGCGCAGCATCCTAATCGACTGGCTCGTCGAGGTTGCCCAAGAATACAACATGCAAACAGACACCCTCTACCTCACCGTCGCATACGTCGACCGCTATCTCTCAGCAGTGGCCGTGGCACGTGGGGAGCTGCAGCTTGTGGGGGTGGCCTGCATGTTGGTTGCCGCAAAATACGAAGAGATTTACGCACCCACTGTGCAAGACTTTATCTACATCACCGATCACTCGTACACCGCAGAGCAGCTGCTGGCCATGGAGCAAACTGTGTTGGAGACCCTGGAGTATGAGGTGGCTGGGCCCACTCCCTATACGTTTTTGCGGCGCTTTTTGCGTGCTGCAGTGGCAGAGTGTGTGCCTGACAGGCGTTTGGACACCTTGGCACATTACCTGCTCGAGTTGAGCTTGGAAGAGTATTCTATGCTGCACTTTTTGCCCTCACAGGTGTGTGGGGGTTGTGGTGTTGAAAGGGGGAAAAGGGTATTTGTGTGTGATGCATATCGGTGTGTGCATTCATGGCGAACCATCCCCTCTCCCCCCCTACAACAACAGATTGCAGCAAGTGCCGTGCTGCTTGCCCTGTACCTGCTATCCATTCACCCTGCATGGTCCCACACACTGACACACTATACGGGATATACACCTAGTGCACTCAAGCCATGCACGTCTGCCATATTTGCATTGCTGCTCAAGCGCCAAACAACAGACGAGTTGCCCGCAGTCAAGGAAAAGTATGACAATGCGCGTCTCGCTGCACCATTGCTCAGGCATGTGGGAGGGGAGCAGCTGCCAGAGTGGTTGTTTCAGTGGCATGATGCGTGAAGTAAAAGGGGCGGTGATTGAGGTGATTGATGACGTGATCTATGATTGTGGGAGAAAGCAGATGTGCGTGTATGGGTATTGTGTAGGTCTTTCTTCTTACTGTGGTGGGTGCATGTGTGTGTATACATACAGCCCACAAACGTGGACCATGCGTGTGTTGCGGTGCAGTTTTTGTGTTTGGGGGGACCCCTATCAATAAAGGTAGTGCACCAGGTAACAACACGGCTGGTCAAGGAGTTGGTGCCACTACACCCCCCAGTATTTGCACACAACCCCCCTCCCAGTCATGCACCCCGCCAAATAACAACGCGTTTGTAATGCTCCCAAAAACACAGCGGCGTGGTCATACCCCTCCATAACAACCCACATCAAGCGCCAAGACGCTCGCACGACACCCTCGCATCTGGATTTTCTGTGGCAGCAAGGTGTGATCTGCAAAGACCAGCATTCGCTGCACTCCATTGCACCTGCAACCACTCACAAACACGGTATCCGTGCGTACGTCCGTTTTACGCGTGTCTGTTCGTGTTGCGGTGTATCGTGTGCTTGACCTTGACACCACACATGCTGATCTTTATTATTCATCAACTCCTGGCCTCAGGCATGCATCCCTGAAGCCCTGAACACCTGCAAGAATGGCAGATATTATTGGGCTATCTAGCTTCGATGGGTGCGTGTGCGACCTGTGCGGTGGTCTGTGTGATCAGACCTCTGCACAGCTCAACGCGCTCGACTGCACGTTTCCTGGATGTAGCTCGGCACTGTACCACCAAGAGTGCCTAGAGAAGCATTTGAGATCCATACGATGTGAAAAGTATGTTGGGAGTGTTTGATGCTGGTGATGGGATGTTGGTGCTATCGTAACCTCGAAAACAACAACACAGGAACCGCAAGACTGGTTTTAAATGCCCACGTGGATGTGGCAAGGGTACTGCGCATGACGTACCATGCAATGGCAAGGTATTCATGCGGTGGTGCATCATCATCTTCCGGTGCATCATACCAACATCTTGGTTGTATACGCGCCTTGCTTGTCGGCACACACACAGATTACCAAGTCTCACCCCATCCAAATGCAAGGCGACTGTTCCAAAAAGCGCAAGCAGGTGTGGCCGAGATGGTGATATGTAGTGTTGAGGTATTGCATTCTGCAACAAACGCACCACAATCCAATCCATCCATCCACAGGTGGTCAAGCAGTTGGACACGCCTGCATTCACACCCATGAAGCCCAAAATGGCAGAGAAAAAAGAGGAGAGTGCATCACCCAAGGCTGTCATTGCGCAGCCCAAAATCTTGGTCAAGGCAAAGTATGTTTATTGTGGGGGATGATCCCTGTTGTGTAGAGCATGGTGTGGTGGTGGTGTACATCCACGTGTCTACATCTCACAACCACAGGACTACAGCCAAGCCAGCACCACCGTCCTCCGCCTCGTCCACATCAACAACCTCAAGCACCCCCAGCACCCCCGCCAACCGCACCCAACCAGCAAAACCCACCAGTGCCGAGCCAGTTGTGCTCAAAAGTGCCAAGAACGATGCGCTCGTGAAAAAGGCAACCACACCCCCCCAACAGCAGACCACCACACCGAAAAAGGCACCATCAAGCACCACTACGACCACCACCGTACCGCCACCCCCACCCCCCCGACAAGGCAAGGCGGACCCACCACAACAACCAGCACCCCAGGGCGCATGGGCACGCAAAGCCGGCACCGCTGCTGTAGCAACACCCATCCAGCCACCAAAATCCACCATGCAACCTGTTGCTCCTGCTGCAGCCAAACCAACCCCTGCCAGTGCACAGCAACGGCAGCCACCACCACCACCACCACCCCGGGCAGTACCATTGAGGCTCAACTCTCTCAATAGCAGCGACACTGCAAGCGCTGTAGGATCACCCGCAAGCACAACGACAGTATTGCTTGATCACAAGTCATCACCACCACTGGGGGGGGTGATTGGGCAGCCTGAAAACTGCAGCATACCTCCCCAGCAAGAGGTCACTCAGGAGGGTGCGCACGTCAATGCACCAGCAATCCACCCACCGCCTCCTCCACCCCGTAGCACCCCCACCCCCTCTCTCATCTCTTCCAAAGACCAGCCAGTCAATGCCCCCCTCCACCTCACCTCATCCAACCACACCACACCCACCCTCCCCTCGTCCCCCCACGCCCCACCCCCCGTGACCATGCCCCCCCCCTCACCCCCCACCCCCTTGCGCATCAAACCCACACAGCCCCCGCCCCCACCCCCACGCATGGCCCCACCAGCAGATCCCACGAGCCCCTCTGCTGCACGAAAGCTTGTCAACAGCTGGGCAGATGCGGCACCATGGTCCCCCGTCATCCACCACAATGGGGGACCCTCTTCTCTGTTCACAGCAGGCGCCGCAAGCGTGACCACACCCACCAAACCACCCATGATCAAAGCCCATAATGCTGGATTTGGTGTTGGTACTGGTCCTGGTGGATCTCCCCGCTCGTCCGTGTCCTCACCACGGCAGGTGCCCCGGTCATCCTTGTCTGTCGGGTTATTTCAATCCTCCACACTTGGGGTCAAGATGGGTGGTGCTCATGGTGGTGGTGGTAATGGTGGTGGTGGGATAGGGGCCACCATGTCTTGTGGTGACAAGCAGCAGCAACAGGGGGATGGTCGATTGGTGCAGGCAGCACTGGAGGCTATAGCATTGCGTAAGACATTACAGCTTGCTGGCCGATTGCGACAGGTATGTGTGTGTGAATGTGTGTGGGGAGGTATGGTACATGTTTGTGTATGGTACATGTGTGTGTATGGTACATATGTGTTTACAAGTGTGTGTGTGTACTATTCATGTACATGTTCTTGGTCGTGATGTACATGTGCTGTACATGTGTCAGTTCAACGAGCACTCCCTCCACACGCACAGCCCACACACACACCATCCACACACCACATACAGGTGGGTTTTCCCGAGTGGGCGTGTGTTGCAGCAGTGTCTCGTCATGGGGGTGATGTAGAAGCATCCCTGGAATACCTCATGGGGTTGACCTGTGTTGATGCAAGTGGGCTGGAAGCTGCTGCAGCAGGTGTGCTTGTGTATTGTATTGTGTGTGTATCGTATTGTGTGTATTGTGTGGGTATTGTATGCACACATGGTTTTGCAGGTGTTGCATATGTACATTATTCTCATCAATATGCTTTATGACAACAACAATACACACACAATACACACACAATACACACACAATACACACAATACACGCACAATACACACACAATACACACACAATACACACAAAATACACACAATATACACGCACAATACACACACAATACCCACAATACGCAGATGCTGCATCAAAGCCCCTCAATGTGGACACCTCAGAAGAACGTGCAGCACTATACACCCTGGCTAGCCGTAGTGGAGTGACTGTAGACATGGTTGCCCGTGCTGTGGTGGATGCTGGGGGTGATTTGGATGCAGTCGTGACAATGGTGAATGCTGCATATGATACGGTATGGTGCTGGTTGTTTTCTTGCTGATTCTGTTGTTGCTGCTTTTTGTTTGTTCTTGTTGTTGTTTTTGTTGGTGTGCGGGGGAAAGGTTGATACTACCAGGTACCACACAGCACCGTCTGCTCACAGTTGCCAATTCCATCCCACTCCCCCCATACCACAGGAAAGCACCTGCTCCCCATCCATACACGGCACAGCACCGTCCTCCTTCACCTACAGTCCCATACATGAACCCCCCAGCTCCCCACTGTCGGGCACATACAGCCCACGTGCCCCTGGTCACATGGGGGCCCCCAGTGGGCCCCCCGCCCAGGGCCCCCAATCACCCACAGTCGCAGGGTCCCCCTGGCTGGATGATGGCTGGGGGCCCTGTGGTATGGGTGGGATCACTGGGGAGATGATGATGGGGAGTGGCAGCACACACCCCAACCACACCTTGTTGTCTATGGAAAACAACAACAACAACGATGGTGGTGGCGGTGTGCACAGTATGGGTGGTGGTGCGGGGTTGTATAGTGGTGGTGGGATGATGGGGGGTAGTTTTGGCAACATGACAAGCACCAATCAGCAAGCAGTGTGGGGTCACAGTAGCAGCATGATGAGTGGCCAGAGTAGTGGGCTACAACAAGTACCACCATCACAAGAGTACAACAAATCAACATTGTACAGTAGCAGCAGCACGTCGTTGCTAGGCAGTCATCATGGCGGTGTCAACACCATACAACAACAACAACAACAACAACAAGAGAGTGCATGGTCAGCATTGACTACCACCCCCACCACCACACTCCACACCCAACTCCGCTATGGCGCAGACCGGCATGAACACACCCCCGCGTCGTCCCCATACACAGCATACAGCAGGGGCGCACACAACCCTGGGGGGATTCCTGGGGGGATGGGGTTGGAGGGTGTACCTCAGGCAGCATTGATGGCTGCTGCACAGGTGGGATCGGAGGCTATGGATGACTTGGATGTGCGGGGGATGATGGCTGCACTCACATGCGGGTAGAAGGGTTGGGTGGGTCACGTGTGGGGGTTTTTTTACACACAAACATGTGACCTTCATTACCCAGGGTAGTGGGTAGTTAGACGTTTTGTGGTGTAAGTAGAAGGATTGAGTGGTAGTGGTTAGTAGGAATTTGTGCGAGGTTGGGAGGTTATGAGGAGTGTGTGGTTGTGGTATGCAAAGAGTCCAGTGGTGGGTTTTGTGGTTTTGGGTAGAGACATCTCTCCCATCATGATGTGACCATTTCTACAACATGCATGGACCCATTACACACAAACAGGACACGTAGATCAACGACATTGTATGGTCCTCTCATCATCATCATTTCTTTCTTGTACCAAATGGTTTTCACGCTTATATGCACGCTGTATATGCAAAAGCGTTTGTACACCCCAATCAGCATCATGCACATGACGTTGATGGTTTTTGTATGTATTTGTACAAGTGTACCATGCATGCGTGTGTGTATATGACTGCACGTACACAGGATAATATACACGCACACATGTTTGCTTTCATCATCAAGCTTGGGTTGTTTGTATGCATGTGTATCAACGGAGCACAGCATACACGAGATTAAAAACAAGGGGGGGGTGTACGAGTGTGTGGGAGTGGCCCCACTGCACTGTACATGGACCTTGCCATGTCCAGACACAGATCATATGCTTTGTTTTTTATACGTACGTCTTTTGTTGTGTATGCCATGTGCTTGTATCATTGTCGAAAGACAAGAGAAGAATTATGTATGTTTTGTTTTCATGCCTTTTTACACACGTCTTTGACATGTTACAATCATCAATTCTGTGTTGTTGTACATCAACAGCACCATCATGGATGCCATCACAACCATTATCATCATCATCATCATCACAATCGTTACGCTCGCAGCGCAGCGGTGTGCACACCACCCTGCCCTCTCCGCCCCACCCTCCTGCACGCCCACGTACCCACCGCATACACCGCCACGAGCACCACCACCACCCCTTGCACCACCCACGTGACCCCGGGGCCCTGCGGGAGCCCCTCCTCCTGCACACTGCTTTTATTTTGTTCATCCATCATCCACCGATGCCCATCATTCGGTGGTTTTTCATGACTGCGTATTGTGGAAGTTGCCGGGGTTGTTGTTGCTGGTGCTGTCTCCCCAACAGAAAGTGCAACGGTGCTGGTGGATGCAGCATCTCCCGTTGTTGCGGGGTTGGTGGATGGTATTGTGGTGGGTGCCAGGGGTTGCAGTTGAAAGTGGTGACGCACACCAGAACCATCATCAGGTACCTTGGGTGGGAGGTGGTGGTGGGGTGGGAGGTGGAAGGCTGATACTGCAATTCAGGGAATACATCATCAGGCACATATACACATACACATATGCACATATACACATACACACATGCACACATACACACATCACCACGAATGCAACGCCGCACCACACATGCGTGCATCCATCATGCATCAAAACACCACAACCATCACCCCCCACCCCCATAAACAATCAACCTCCCCTCCCCATACACAATCAACCTCCCCTCATACCGTCACATGCACACGGGCACTGACAAACCCATGTGCATGCGCGCTCACATTATAGCTGCCAGGTGCCATGGGGCGAAAGAAAGCACCATGCGGTAACCGATTGGTGTAGTTGTGTGCTGTGCCCTCAATGTGTATGTGGGCTTGCACACCCTCACCAGTCGCCTTGTGTGTCACAGTGCCCCTGGGGAGGGGTGCGGTGTGTGGTATGTGTAGGTATGTGGTGTGTGGGTGTGCTTTGTGAAATGGAGGTGCTTTGTAAAGCGGATGTGGTGTGTGGGTGTGCTTTGTAGAGTGGTCAACATTGTCCCCTCCCACCATACTACACCACACAACACCCCCCACATACCCCCCCCCACAACACCCCACATACGTGATCCCCCCCAAGGTAGCCTCCACAGGGTAGTGAATCAACGCCTCTTTATTATCCAACCACAGCGTGCCCAGCGTGTTGGCGGGTGGCCACTTATTTTCACTCAACTCCAGTGTCAGGTCCATACACCCACCCACTATGTAATTCCAATCCTGCATACCCCCATACACAGGGTACCACGCAGCCCCATTTGTAATACCCAGCGGAAACTCACTGGAGGTGTGCAGCACCCTATGCAGCGCCGAAAACCGGGTCGCCAAATGCCGAAAGGTGGCGTCGTCTGGGGTGGCGTTGTACTGTGTGGCACGGGAGAGGGTCCCATCCCAGGGGAAATTGGCCAACAGGGCCCCCTCATGCATGGATGCCGAGGCGGTAAAGGGGACTGTGGCGGTCCAGTTCATGATGGCGAGTGTTTCTGGTTGTTCTGTGCCTCGGCCGGTGGTCCAGGTGGTGTGTGGGTGTTCAATGGGGTCTGGGAAGTCCCGGTTGAGGTCAACGTCATTGCTGGGGGGAGGAAGTAGGCGGAGGGGGGAGGAGGTGTGTGTGGAGTGTATGGTGGTGTGGGGTGTGGGTCGTATTGGTGAGTGGGGTACAATAGTGTGTATGCTTTTTACCATGCACCACACCACACACATAGCATGGTGTTCATATCCACACGTGCATTTAACCCCCCACACACACACCACATCACTCCCCCACACACTACTACCCCCCCACACACATGTGCACTCCCCCCCAACACACACTATAAAGAACCCATACCGATTGTTTCGTGTGTGCTGTGCAAAGCCATCAGGATTCATGGTGGGCATGAGGTGTAGGTGTATATGGTTGACCATTGACCGTGCCCTGTGATCTTGTTCATATTCATCACACAACCACTGTGCTAATGCCAATAACAGCTGCCTGGTAGTGATGGTGTGTGGTGGTGTGCATGTTGCTCATTTCCTTTTCCACACACCCCACCCTCCCCTCTCTTTTCATACCGGCCAGTCGGTTCATTCCCATGCACATTCCCTACAAATTTGAAATGCGGCTTTGCTTCATCATGCCCTGGCTTATTACTAATCTCCAACACCCACAAATGCCGCCCCTCCACACTGCGTCCTATGGAGTACAAACGCGCAATGTGCTGACACCGCATGGCATAGTGTTGGAGGTATGTTTCCTGTGTGTGGTACGTTTGGGGTTGGTGGTGTGCATGTGGGGTTGGTGGTGTGCATGTGGGGTTGGTGATGTGCAGGTGGGGTGGTGGTGTGCGGGTGGGGGTGTGATGGGGGCATAGTCATGTATTGGTGTGATGTGCATGTGTGCAAGGAAGTGCTGGTGTGCACATGGATGCATAGGAAACACCACCACCGTTGTGTGTATATACAGGATACAATCATGTGCATATATCGATCATGTGCATGCATGCTACTGATGTCCACCAGTCACCTACCATCTCTTCATTGCTATAGTATGCATTGAGTATAGTGTCCATGCTATGAAGGTTGTGACCACCTTGCTCCATTGCACCCTCTTGCGTTTGCTGTTGTAGGATGCGTGAAGACATCCCAACCTGGGTGACGGGGGCAACAATGTTTTCAATGTTCACAGAGTATGTGGGTGCATTGTATAGGCATACCGTGTGTGGGGTGATAGAGCATACTACACAGAGCAGGACCATGTACAGTCCGGGTGGACGACAATGATGTGGCATGATGCTGGGATGATGGTGTTGTCGATCTTCAATACCACCAGGCTGAAACCCCAAATTGTATACAACACTAGAGGTCTGGGCTAGGAGCTGTTACTCTCATTGGCAAGCAAACCTTCGGTTGCTCATCGAGGAACAAACAGTTTGTCTGTGTCTCTAGTCTGTGCTGATGTGCTCACATTGTTGATACACATTGCTTCAATACTTGGGGTACAACTTGTGCTGGGTGAGTTTCTGCATACATCATAATGAAAAAAAACAAACACATTTCAACGCACATTTGACCCTCGATAATGCACGTACACATACACAGGAATAGCGCAATGCGATTGCAACACCCATCACCAAACCCATCACTGACCTTGCTGCTTCGTGCACCAGCATTACATCATCCACCATCATCTCCCTCCTATGTTTCCCCTCACAACCACCAACGTCGCACACATATACGATGTGCAACAACAACATCTGCAACCTCATCTGCCAACGATCGCACAACAGCCACCCCCCACCCCCCCACCCCGCCCTCTGCACATCAACCACCCGTCTACTACTTTGCCTTTGGCTCCAACATGGCCTCATCTGTGCTACAAGGCCGCCGCAAGTGTATACCACTGTCAGCAGAGCCTGCCGTGCTGCGTGAATATGCACTCGCATTCAACGTCAGGGGCTTTCCATACCGGTATGATGGTGATGATGATGATATGTGTGTTCGATGTTGCACCTCAACGCCCACCTCAACGCACACCTCAACGCCCACCTCAACGCCCACCTCAACACAACAGGGAACCTGCATTTGCCTCTGTGATGCCTGCACACGCTGTTCCTGTAGAAACATGGGCGGCACACTCCACCACCCCCGATACGACCCCGCCCCCCACCCCCGAAGCCCATGGTGTGTTGTACTCTCTCAATGCGGACGATTGGGCGCGTGTGTGCATGACAGAATGGGCACGGGAAGATGATTCTGGGTCGTACCGCATCATCCCGGTGACGGTACAGCGGTACGATGGGTCGGCATGTCAGGCATTGACATTAACAGCAGGGGTGATGCGGTTGGAGGAGACACGTAGTGCAGTGCCCAGTGCGCGATATGTGCAGCTATTGGTGGATGGTGCACAAGAACACGGACTCAATGATGCCTATGTTGAGTATTTGCAGTATGTGTTGTTGTGGTGTGGTGGTGGTGTGGTGGTGGTGTGGGAGGGTGTATGTATATGGTGCACACGTGAATCAGCTGGTATATACCTACTACACCTATGCTCACCGATACTACTACGTGATCATCAATCATGTGCTATAGCAGCACACTGACACTGCTACTGTGAATGTAAATGATCACAGGCACTCACACAGGCACTCACTCCTCCACCCAACAGGCAATTGCCAGTGTATGCCCCCCCAACCACCATCCGTGCCCGTTGTGGGCAGCTTGTGTATGCAGCTGTGACACTCCTGTTATTCGCACCACTCCTGTTGACACGCATTGTCATGCAAGCAAGTGCAAGCATGACAACACCTGGCGGGCAAAACACAGTCAACAGTACAGTCAACAATTCAGTCAACGATTCAGTCAATGGTTCAGTAAACAGTACAGTAAACAGTACAGTAAACAGTACAGTCAACGGCACAGTCAACGATTCAGTCAACAGCACGGCCTCCTCAAACACACATACTCCAGCAACAACAACAACACAGTCAACACAATCAACACAGTCAAAGCAGCAACAGAGGGAGGCTGCGATGATGGCAGCACTCAGCACCCCATGGGTTGCACATTATATACGACACGCATCACGTGTTGCTTGGGCGTTTCATGATGAGGTGCTGCAGCGGGTGTTTGGGTGTGGGGTGTCGAAATCGGTGTGCTTTGCTGACGTGATTGTGGAGGAGAAGAAAAAGGCAATGTGATGCGCTTTCTTCTGTTTACGAAACAGACACACAAAGCAGATATGCAAGATAGACATCGTGATTGAGCCACGTGGTCCATTTTTTCACTGTCATAGCTGTTGAGTTGTTACTGTATTATCATCATTAAGTGGATGTTACATCAGTTGTTGTTGGTAAACTGCGAATGTCAAGAGCAACACACTGCACATGTTTCACTAGGAGCAAGCACAACCATGTGTTGGAGTCAAAACCCCTCAAACATGTGTGAGTCAAAAACCCTGACCAGTGCACCGAATGGAAGAGTAGAGGAGTACATCTTGATATCAGGGTACAGCAACCATATGAAACTCTGTTTGTATGGATTAGGTTTTCTTTTCCTCCTTGTGCATGCAGGTGTGAGCAGAAACACAAGGGGAGGCAGACACAGACCACTCAAGCATTTTGAGGGTCCCAAGCACATGTACCAACACCAGTCCCCTGTGTCGCTCTACTCAGCAGACCAGCAAACACACTGCATATGAAGTCAACATCACATATGAAGTCAACATCACATATGCAGCAAACACCACACTGCAGCAGCACACACAGCAAGCAAGATGGGCCACACAACCCCACAGAGCATAAACACAGAAAACAAACCCAACTAAAAAAAACAAAGGGGGGAAAATCACCCACCACAAGGACCCTTGGTACACACCACCACCACCACATCACACTCATAATACATCCACATACATCCATGACCATCAAAAGCACACCGCATTCCCAATGCCACCACCACACCACACGCTCCATTGCCTCACCCAAATCATACACCCACATGCTGTCATATTGCACGCATGATCCATCATCATGCACACACCCATCATCGCTCACACACCCTCACGCACGTCGTGGCATGCCGCTGCTCCTTCGTGCAGCGTTGGGGTCATAGGCATCTGTGTACTCTGTGAGGATTGCATTGCGACTGGGGTGACGTAGCTTGCGAATTGACTTGGCCTCAATTTGACGAATGCGCTCACGTGTGACCTGTATAAGGTGTGGTGATGTGGTGATGTGGTGACGTGTTGATGTGGTGTGGGTGCATGGTGTGGGTGTATGCACTTACGGATATACCAGCTATGCATGTTCCACACCAAATCAATATTATCACACAACCTCAATCCAACACACAACCTCAATCCAACACACAACCTCAATCCAACACACAACCCCCAAAAACAACACGTACATTGAACATCTTGCCAATCTCCTCCAGCGTCCTCTCCACCCCATCATCCAACCCATAACGCAACCTCAAAATCGTCGCCTCCCTCTCCGACAATGTCAGCAACACATTCTCCAAATCATTCATCATCATGCTGTTGATTGTTGACTGCTCAGGTGTCTCCTGATCCTTGTCCTCCACGAAATCACCCAACCCAGCATCTTCACCCGGCTTGATGGATGCGTCCATGGACATGGGGGTTCTGTAGGCTCGAAACACCATGTCGATTTTCGCCTCGGGTACTCCAGAGGCCTTGCTGAGCTCCTTGTGGCTGGGTTCTCGGTTGAGTTGTTCAGAGAGATCACGTTCGATGCGGCGCAGCTTGCATAGCATTTCATACAAGTGTACTGGTACCCTGTAGGGTGTGTGGGAGTAGGTGTGTTGTGATAGGTGGGTGTGTGTGGGTGGGTGTGAGTAGGTGTAAGTGTTTTGGTATACACCTCGGTACACATGTGGGGTACATGATGTGTATGTACTTTACACAACACAAGCACCACCACCCACAACAACAACAACAACACATACCGCACAACTCGCGACTGGTTGCTAATAGCACGCGTAATCGACTGCCGAATCCACCAATGTGCATACGTGGAAAACTTGAATCCCCTATCAGGATCAAATTTCTCCACACCACGCCGCAACCCAGTCACACCCTCACTTATTAAATCATTCAACTGCATGCCGTTGTTCCCATTGTACCGCTTGGCAATCGACACCACCAGACGCATGTTGGACTCTACCATGCGCTGCATTGCATCCTGACCAGCAGTGGCACGAGCAACAAGGTCATCTACAGTGCAGTTGAGGTGTGTGGCAACTTCCTCGGGGGTGGGGGAGCGGCCCAGCTGTTCCGCCATGGTGCGCTCGGTGTCTTCAATGTGCACCATTGCTTGCACGAGGGTTGCCAGTTCTTTTTCTTCTTCTGCGGTGAGCAAAGAGTAGCTTCCAACAGCCTATTGGGGGGGGGGACCAGGTGTTGGTGTGTACTCGTTGTGTGTAACGTAAGAGATCCATAATGATCTCATGATGTGGAAAATGTTGACATCACCGAAACATCACATACCCGCAAAAATGTCTTGAGGCCATCACCAGCGCCACGATCGGCCTTGGGAGCACCAGCAGCAAGGGCCAGTTCTTCCTTGACAGAGGGGCCCGAGTACCGGCCCCACGCACTAGTGGTGCGCGAGCTACGACGGCCCCCCCCACGCCGCCCCGTTGCTTTCCGGGTGCTGCGACTTGGTGAAGACCCAGGCACAGCGGCGGATGCAGAACTGGCTGCCTTGGCGACGGTGGTGGGGGTGGTTTCGCCAAACAGTGGGGGTGCTGCTGCTGCTACGGCCGATGTGGTGGCGGTGGTGGATGATGCAGCACGGGATGCGCGGGGGGACACGGGGGGAAAGTTGGGGGAGTTGCGAACTTGCTCTTCTAGTCGTCGGCGAACCTCGTCTGTTGTTGCATCCTGTGTGGGTATGGTCAACATGGTGGTCAAATGAAAAAGAGTGCGCTCGAGTGGCGGATGTGTCACCGCAAACCCCACACGCCTGCCTCCTCACACCATCCTTATTCCCTTGCCGCCTACCTGCCCAGCAACATAGGCATCTGACAGCACCTGGGGCTCTGTGGTGTCGCTGGTGCCGAGTGCTGCGAGATCTTGAGTGACTGATTGCAGGCTCGCCAACGAATCCTGGAGCTCTGAAAATGCGTGATTGGCATTCAAATAGTCTTCAAAGTCTGGTGGCAGCGATGTAAAGTGCTGCTGCAGCAGTTCTGTCTCGTATGCTGGCTGCGGTGTGGATTGCTCGTAGAATGTGGACGACGCAGAGCCCACAAAGTGCCCATGTCGTCCTGCATATGCTGCAGTGTTGCGTCGAGGTGGTTGACCAACAGCACCGGTGTGTGCTAGGCCAGACACAACAGCACCACCAGCAAAGCTGGTTGCATTGCACGCTTTTTGCTGGTGGCTGCTGCTTGTGGCTCGCAAAGGCATGTGCCGAACGAAAGGATGGTGATGCTGGGTGGTATTGTCGGTAGCAGCTCGCCCTGAAAAGCACGGAGCAGTGCTGCCGGTTGTTGTTGGCATGTCGTGTGTTGTTGGGAGTGCCTGGGAGTGACTGTACGCTATTCGCTGCACGCTGTACGCGTGCGTTGCTGTTGTATAGGCACACCTAGTGTTTTGGGTATGTTGGGAGCTTGCACTATGCAACTTATAGACACAGCCGCACAACATGTTTCATGTTTTTCCCACGACTCGAGTTCCTGTCCATCCCTTTTTCCTCAAGGCTATCGTCATTACAGTGCGTGCCATCGCACTTGACAACAGCAGAGAGAGGCGTGCTGCTATTTGCTTCAGATCCTCAACGAGGAGCGTTGAACAACGACACACAGCACCATGAGTGACGATCATCATGACCACGACACGACCTTTGAGGTGCGTTGCATTGCAGAAGATGCGTGGCAATGACGGCTGGCTGTTGCTCCATGTTTGTTCACACAATGTGCTGCTGCTGCTGCTGCCACAGTCCACGGACGCTGGTGCTTCGCTGACCTACCCCCAACAAGCTGGTACCATTCGCAAAAACGGCTTTTGCGTCATCAAGAACCGTCCCTGCAAGGTGTGTGGGGGGGCATTGACAAGCCATCACCGTAGCAGCCGTCAGTGGCGGGGTGTGGTGGTGGGCAGGAATTCATGCATGCGAATCACCCCAATGTGTGCGTGTATCCGTATAGGTGGTGGATGTGTCCACATCCAAGACTGGCAAGCACGGTCACGCCAAGTGCAACTTTGTTGCCGTCGACATCTTCACCGGTCGCAAGTATGAGGACATGATGCCCTCGTCCCACAACATGGATGTATGTGGTGTGATTGGTGTGGTTGTTATGGGAATATGGTTGTGGGAATGGTGATTGTATACATGCAGAGTTGACATGGGCACATGCATGCATGTACACATCATCAACATCGCACAGGTGCCCAATGTGTCGCGCACTGAGTTTACCCTCCTTGACATCAGTGACGATGGCTTTGTACGTGGGTTGTGGAATATGCATGTTGTGATTCACAGCGCTGCGTTGTACAGGATGATGCACATGTTGTCACTTGCTGTTGATACAGGAACTGCAGGAGAACTTCAACCTGTATCATGCATTGCTCCCTGAGATTGCTCAATAACACCACCAACAACACCACCAATAACAACACAGGTGTCGCTCATGGATGAGGCAGGTAACACTAAGGATGACCTGCAACTGCCCAAGGGCACTGATGAGTTGGAGAAGCTTGCAGAGCAGATCAAGGCAGAGTTTGATGCCGGCAAGGACGTCTCCGTGACCGTGCTCAAGGTATGTGTGGATGGCTGTGCATGATGTGGGTCTTGCAGAATCGCCGCACATCGTGACACATCGTAGCACACAGCATGCACCCACGTATTCTGCACACACCATCGCACAGGCCATGGGTGAGGAGATGATCTGCGCACTCAAGGCAGTGGCTGCTGCATAAGCGAGACGTTGGGGTGGAGCACTGTTCTATTTTCTGTGTACCTCAGGTTTCGAGCACACACACATTTTCTCAAACAATCAAATCACCCGCCGTTGTGAACGCCGTTTCGTTTAGAAGTCTTTTTGTATATTGCCAAAAACAGGCAAAGCACAATCCCAGCATGAATCGACCTCCCTCATCGCTGCAAGTGCCTGAAGACATACTTCCACCAGGGAAAAATCCATGGGTTGCTGCAGGTACGCATGAGTGGGACAGATGGGCTGTTTGGAAACAGGATGAAACAGGACGAAATATGCATGCATGATGGACAGGGGCACTTGCCACAGCTGCAGTATTGTGTGGAGGCCTCATTGCCTTCAAACAGGTATGAGGGAGGTATTTGGGAGCAAATATGGGGCCAAGAAACGACCTGTAATGGGCATACATCACAGGGCAATGCAGAGCTCAGTCAACGGATGATGCGGGCGCGTGTGCTTGCACAGGTATGCAGGCATATCAGCTATGCTCGCACATTCTCACTCCACAAGCACAAACACTTGCACACAGGGTGGCACAGTGGCACTCATGGTGGTGAGTTCAGGTTGGTATGCACTGCAAGGGTCATCTGATTCTGCTGCTAATAAAGAGGGACGCTGGTGATGATGATTTAGTGTATGGTTCATAATAACCAGGGAACTGATCTTGCTGTCTTTAATCTTGTGTGTACTTGTTTGTTTGTGTGTCTGGCAGTGTGTGCTACATCGCCCCCCCCCAGCTGCAGAATTATCACACCATGTTGCTGCCTTTTGTTTACATGCCCTCCATGATTCATCATAATTGTTCCCCCACACCATATACTTGTCAATCTTGTAACAGTGCTACATCAACTCTTTAAATTGCAAGTGCTTTGTGTGGCGAGGATCCTAGTTTCCAAGATCAAACTCGACTTGTTTCAAAATCCACATACCCACCCGCAGCAACCCCTCGCTCCATATTACACATGGGGACGGGGTTTATACTGCACGCCGTGCAGTTGCTGCTACTCGTTGATCGGTTGTTCGCAGCATCACACACACGGAATCAGCGCAGTCATGAACAAACTCAAGCTGTACAGCTCAAGGAAATTGAATTATTTGTCGGTGTGCAGGTTCTGTGATGGTTGTGAAACAAAGTTCCAAGATGGCGTCTCTAACATGGCTGGCAACCCCCCCCAACACCTCCCCCCAACAGACTGGCTTTCAGCACAGCCAACGACGTGCATTGATGCGAGAGATGTGGTTTCCAGACTCTGCAGAAAAGCTATTGCGGTATGCGGCGCTTGTATACCTGGAAACACCACCGTTTTCAAGAAACACAACCCCCCCACAATATCAACCAGGTTGGAGCGTGACCACTCATTGGTGTTGCGCTTTGTCATTGGCTTCCATGACGACTGGAGCAAGATGGATGAAATCACTGAAGAACACAAGAAATATGGTGGCTTTCTGCGCATCCCACAACTGGTATGTGGGGAACAACACCCCCAAACGACATCCACCATTCATTATGCCATAATCCCACCCACACACCCTACCCATCACAGGAACGCTACCATTCACTCACTCGCAAGACACACACCTTTTTCAAAACTGTGTTGAGATTGTACGACCCTCGATATCTCATGAAGGTGGATGATGACGTCTTTGTACAGATGCCACGATTACCACTACTCGCACCTCAATACACATTCTTGGACAAAGGTCTGGTGTACTCTTTGTCTGTGTGTATTTGTCATGGTGTTCATGGTGGTCATGTCATATCCTGTACGATCTTGGCGAGTGTGTGAATACCGACATCCTCGTGACACACCCACAGCCAATGAACATTTCAATACGACACCCATTCGATACCACACCTCCTCATTGCACAGATTACATTGGCTGCTTCATGTACAACACCAGCATTGTCACCAACAGCACCAGCCATTTTAAGCACTGGTATGAACCACAGCACAGCATGCTGGGTTCTATATATGTGACCTATGCCCGGGGAAGCACCTATGTCTTGTCCCGCAAGGCACTACGATTGCTGGCTACAATACCACCTGGGGGCTTGAGGTACTTTCGCAGTGAAGGTATAATTTGTCCTGGTTGTGAGAGTATGGGCTGGTTGTATACAGTGGGTATTTGCACACTTAATTGTACGCAACAATTCTGTGTATGAAAATAACCATACACATGTTGTGTACATGCATTGATATACAACATACGCGTTGTACACAACAGACGTGACGGTGGGTATGTGGATGGCGTCCCTCAATGTGACCTACTTTGATGACCGTCGATTATGTCAACCTGAATGCAGTGGTACATCCATTGTCATTCATGAAACAAAAATGTGTACATCGTGTGATCCGCGCCGGTTTTTGGATAAACACAAAAAGAGCCGCACATGTCAAGGTATGTGGGGGGAAGTGGGGGTGTATGGGGGGTACATGGGGGGTATATGGGAGGTATATGGGGTGATGGGGTGGTGTTGTGCAGTTTGGTTGGTGTGCTATCATCATCCTTGTCATCACCATCATTGTCATTGTCATCACCATCATTGTCATTGTCATCACCATTATCATCCTCGTCAACTTCATGATGATCAATCCACCACTAACCCAAAACCCAAACCCAGGTATCCCAGATCGTGAGGAACATGGCTGGGTCCCAGTAATTCAACCCAGATATGCATTTGTGCGTATGGGTGAAGATGGCCATATATTGAATGAGTCAGACGGCCTACCAGACCCACCACCTCTCCGTGTGGCGGCAAAAGCGGACAATGGAAAGGAAAAGGGGGCAAAAGCGGACAATGGAAAGGAAAAGGGGCCAAAAGTACAAGAGGCAAAAGCACAAGAGGCAAAAGGAAAGGAGGCTCAAGGAAAGGAGGCTCAAGGAAAGGAGACAAAAGGAAAGGAGGCAAAAGGAAAGGAGGCAAAAGGAAAGGAGGCAAAAGGAAAGGAGTCAGAAAGTGCACCTGACACCGGTGTGGCAGATGCAAACACAGCTGCAGTGGAAAACAAAGCTGCATTGGTGACCACAGCAACAGAGGATACAGGGCAGGGTCAGGCATAGGTGATTCCATGTCTTCACACGTGTGGTGGGTATTGGAGGAGGATACTGTATGGGACGATACTATTATGATGTGTGATGTTGCTATCTGCCTATGATGTGCCTATGATGCATGAAGTATGATGTCATGATTTGTGTGCCCATATTTGTGTTGCTGCAGCACCGTGCAGCATATTATGTAACACATTGTGCAGCAAGAACGCACATGTATTGTCGTAGTTTGTAGCAGGGAAATGTGTTTTTGACCATTGTGTTTTCCATGTTGGGGTGCTCCATTGAATACAGTGACCTCAAGCTTTTTTGCAACGTATAGTTTCTTGTACATTTTCTGATTTCCTCTTTTTCCCATGTGTAATCCATCTGGTGGTAATCCATCTGGTGGTAATCCATCTGGTGGTAATCCATCTGGCAATACCTTGACAAGCATGGTCAACAACATGGTCAAAAACATGATGGTCAATACGTATGATCACACAACCACAACATGATCAATATGTATGATCACACAACAACTACGTGGTGAATACGTGTGATCACACAAAAACATGATGGTCAATATGTATGATCACACAACAACAACATGGTCAACCATGCCTACAATGCTGCCCAACATTGTATACAATAGCTATCGTATACATACATATCTATCAATCACGATGACAAAGTCTGCAGTAGAATCACGTATGTGTGCTGCCCAAACAGCATCACACACATCAATAGAACATCAATACATCAACACAGGCGAGAGGTGGAACCATACATAGCTAGACGACAACAGTAAATTCACCACAACCTCAACAACCAGCCCAGCAGCACAACAACAAAACCCCACTCAGGCAAGCCGTCGCCACACGTTGTCAGAAATGCGCATTACATCACTGTGTATGCTGTTGCCCAATCCTCCACCACGACCAGACACAATTTCTATGACATCTTCAAGAAAATTGCGGTTTTGTAGTACGTCCACATGGTCGGCACTTTCTGGCCCTTGCCTGTGTGGGGACACACAGAGGAGGACATGTATTGACAAAATGTGTATGCAAATGTGTATGCAAATGTGGATGCAGCAAATGCACTGGTGCACAGGGACACAGAAACACAGAGATCCAGACAAGTACAAACAACGCTTGGCCCGTACACACGTGCGCTTGGCCCGTACACAGGTGCGCACCACATACCCCAACAATGCGGTGGCCTTGTGCAGATATTGGCGTATGGTCACTGTGGCACCTCCAGGGTTGAGTGTCTTGCTTTGCCATGGGGCACCACACACGGCACCAAGGGATATCAGTGGCACAGTAGCATCCCCTGTGTGGGGCGTATGCACCACATGCATGTTACTCATGTTTCACCTCGACGTACACATGGGACTCAACACACTGACACACTTATACACGTATACACTGACATTTCAACACACTGACACACACCCAGTCACCCACGTACCATCACTGGTCACCACAGGGCCACTGTCATCGGGGTCCACATTGCTGCTCCCCCCTGCCGTTTCATTAAGGCGCCATGTAGCCCCCTCTTCTTCTTGGCTCTGCAGTGTATGCACCGATGTGTGAGTGTATGTACCAATGTGTGAGTGTATGTACCGATGTGTGAGTGTATGTACCGATGTGTGAGTGTATGTACCGATGTGTACACGCAGCACAAAGTGTATGTCAAGAGCATGTATGTGTGCACACCATGCTTTCACGTCACGCTGCACGCATACCCAACACACGTGATTCATGGACAATGCACAACAGAAAAACACACACACACACAAAAGCACCTCCCACACGTACGTATGTGTATCGATAGCCGCGCTCTGTGGGCAGCCCAACCCCATGCATACAATAAATCTGCAAGGAGGGGGCATTGGGAAGTGGGGTGGTGAGTGGGTTTTTCGCTGGGAGCAACAGTTTGGCACGAGCAGACAGTGGGCGGCCTGCTTCTCCCCCCTCCTTTTCTTCCTTTCCATTCTGTTTCTCCTTGGTGGTAGTGTTGGAAGCAGGTGGCGGGTGGTGGAGAGCGGCTGCCGCTGCCTGTGCAACGATGGATGGCCGCACCCACGCAGATAACGTGGGTGACAGGGTGGGGGGGACGCCAGCAAGGGTTTTGGGTGCCGTCCAGGCTCGTATATGCTCTGCAAAGGGCCCTCCTTCCTGTGCAATTGTGTGTTCTTGTGTGCCATTGTGTGTGTCTTGTCAGATACCTTTATCTTTTGCATTTTTGCTTTTATCCTTTTGTGTCAAATATGTATTCTATGTATTTGTGTTGTGAATTCGAGAATACAAGGGTGGATATTGGATGTGCATCAAATGCTTGCAGCTGTCCACTTTATCATAACAAAACGCAGTGATTAGGCATTGCACAGGTAGTACCAAGCAGCACTGGTAGTACCAAGCAGCACATGTAGTACCAAGCAGCACTGGTTCCTACACACACAGTCACAAGAGCAGCACTGGTAGTACCAAGCAGCACTGGTTCCTACAGGTAGTACCAAGCCACAACACACAGACGCACCTGAAGCAGTATTTCCAGTGCCTGTGTGACATCCAACCCTATAGTGGTGGGTGTGGCTGCATCCTGCACCTCCACCTCCAACACTGACCTATTGTGAGGAGGAGATACCACACGTGATGATGATGATGAGGAGGAGGAGGAGGAGGAGGGGAGCACATGATGGTCATGCATGACAACGTCACAATGGCAAGAATGGTGCCAGACTATCAACCACCCACAATAGGTCACCACACAGGTCACCACTCAGCACAACCCCAACATGACCACATACAACCCCTACACTACACAAGCCCTACACCATTACTACCCCAACACTATACAACCCCACACAACAGCATACCCATAGGATCCCCCTCCAGCTGCCTCACCCCCCTCCACAGGCGGATCATCTGGGGCACCAGTGACATCCCCCCACACCGCCCTCCCCCCCACGGGCAGCATCTGTATAGCACTCCCCCACGTGCGAAACGTGGCTGCTCGATTCTCTGGACTCACATACCAGTCCATCATGGTGCGAATGATATTACCAAGCTCCACCAAGTCCTTCACCTCCCCACTCAGCAGTGGGGACAGGGATTTTGACACACCCAGGAGCGGGCCCGCAATGTTGGTAAACACAGCAAGGTGTTGTTCCACCCACCCAGGCTGCAGGGTGTCGACCCAGTATAAGAAATTGGTAAACACATTGGCACCCCAGCTGTGGGCCATGACCATTGTTTTCTTGCCGTTGAGGGCGTAGGTGGTTTCTATGTGGGATTTGAGGCGGGTGAACCAGCCATCCCGGTGTTCCATGAGGTGGAGGGGGAGACGCTGTGAGGGGTGGGTGGGTGGGTAGGTGGGTTCGTATAAAGTGTGCTGGGTGTTTATGGTGGTGTGGGGATTCCAATGAAATAGAGAGCGTGTTTTTGTCTATGTTTCTTTGAGAGGAATTGAGAGGGATATAGTCAAGTGTTGACATGACATACTATTTATGCTGAATACATACCCACCGCACACCCACACCCACACCTACACACCTACCCAATCATATGGCGCAGGTATCATCTCCACATCCACACCAGCACCCATATCCGCCAGGATGTTGATCACTGCTGCCCACACCACATATTGTGGCACAAAGTAATCAATGGCATCAAAGCCACGCATAGCCCTCAGTGTGCCAGTGGATTTGTCCAACCCCGTGATGGGGTCCAGTGACAGGCCTTCCAACCAACAGGTGGTGTTGCGACCTGCCAGTGTCATGCCCAGGCCACCCCTGTGTGTTGTAGGTTTTTTTTTTGTGTGTGTGTGTGTTGTGTACAACCTGAATGTTGTGTGGGAATGCAGGTGTGCAACGTTATTCTCCAAAGATGAGAGCATATGCATGAGCGCATCCCTCCACAGCATACCACACACGCTGCCGGAAATCGACGGAATATGGGCATGGAAAATCCCCCCTCCACATTTCCAAGCCACTGGTGACAAATCCAGGTACGATGACGATGTTGTACAAGGGGTGATCGCCCCGTGCTGCAGCTTGCATGCCAAGATGGGCGGATTTGTCACCTCGTTGCCACCAACGGGGCAGCTGTTCATGCAGATTATTTTTCAAGCTGGTGATGGTGCTGTTCATGGTGTCCACGGTGTCTTGCAGGTGGCTGGGCAGTTTGAGATCGAACGGGTTCTGTGTATGTATTGAGATGGGTGATGTTGATGAGGCACCACGGTGTATCGAAACCAGTGTGCAGGTGGTACCTGGTGTATAAAAATGGCCAGCAATGTGATGCTGATGGATAGAATAATGAATACAGTGCGAATTGAGACAGCCCCCTGTGTCAGATCAGTGCGGGGGGTTGATCAACTTGCAAAGTCACCATCTCATAAAGTCACCATATCCATCTCATATCCATCATACCCTGGTTTGGGGGTTGGGGGGCTTGTCACTAGCATCAGCTTGCACTCGTGTTGTGGCTGCAGCATGGCCATCATCCTGCTGATGGCCATCTGTCGTAGGTGCGTTTTTTCGACGCTGGAGCACCATAAAAGCGTAGTTGCTAGTTATCACACTATGTTGTCGCGGAAAGTCATGCAGATGCAAGGTCGCAAAGATAGAAATGCTGAGCAAGGTGACAAGAGCTAACCTCGTGATGAGCTGTTTTTTATGATCGAAAACATGCTGTTTTTCACATATAAGTAGTGTATTGATACCAAACAACACATTACAATCCTGTATGATGAAGATCTCGTGTTCAATCGCATCACAACACCGCTCTGACCAACCATTCTCATCACAACACCGCGCTGACCGTCTAGTTTGCCCGTGATACGTGCGCCAAACGACTGTAATGGCCGGTCAAGTATCCGATCAACCGGTCTTGTTTGCTCTGCATGCAAATGATCGACTACCCCTCTACACGGTGCCATTCAAGGCCCCCACACTGATGGTCGATGCCTTCCACCAGCAGCATCAATCCAACGGCCAACACCCCACAATTCGATGGGAGGGCATTGGCAAAACGAATGTATGATTGCTTTTGCGATGTATGGTTGCTTGTGTGACTAGGCAAGCTTGTGGGTGTATGCATACGCCTGTGGGTGTGTGCCTGTGGGTGTGTGCCTGTGGGTGTGTGCCTGTGGGTGTGTGGTGTGGAAACATTTTCCTACCACCTCTCTTTCACTCACCTTCCTCACCACAATCTCTACCTCCACCACCTCAACGCAGTGCGCACATCGCGCCACTGCCCCCCCCCCCTCTGAGCAGCGTGCTCATGAGGCACATGCCCCACAAAATAAACATGCACCACATGCCCCACAAAATAAACACACACAAAATCAGGTTTTTTCCATTGGTGGTACCCAATGGAAAGCACAATGCCGCAAAGAATCACAACCAAGTGATGTGCTCATGGTGCCACGGTGGTTTCCCCGTGGGTCTTCCACTGACACACGTCCACGGGCTGTGACTGCATTGGGGCGAGTGGGATCAAAAATGCACGTCGAGCGTGATGGCAATGCTGTTCGAGGTGGGTTATTGTGTGTATGTGTGTATGTATACTGCTGCTTGTGTGTATGTATACTGCTGCTTGTGTGTTTCTACCTGGTGTGTATGTTGTACACTGTCCACACATACCTGTTGTACACACCACACATACCTCTACAACAGGTCACACGTCAAAAACACTCCACCCACCCACACGGAAACCCACCCCCCCTCCTATGATGTTGTTTGGTGGTGCTCGTGGTGGTGTGCCCCCACGCACCACAACCCCAACCCCTGCTGGGGCCTCTTTGGTGATCAGCGGGCCCCCCCGCACCACCACACCACCCCCTACCTTTGTGCGAGCAAGCACCCCGCCACCCGCTGCTGTGAGTGTGGCTCGCGTAGTGGGACCACCTGGTATCGGTTGTTGTGGGCGGCTGCACATGATGGGATGTGTTGCAAATTATTTTGTTTCCACCTTAAAAAGCTGTTGTATGTGTCTGCATTGGTGTAGTTTGCACGCATGATTGTTGTTGCACTTTTCACACACATGCACACCACGTACCCCACTCACGAATCCTCCCCCCCACACTACAACAGCCCCAGCACTCATAACAAAGGACCCTGTTGTCCAGGTTAAGGCCCCTGTCAAACCATTTGAGGTCACACAGGGCATGCGTGATGCTGTGCACGCAAACAATCTGCGCAAGGTGATTGCACTGATCTTGCAAGACCGACCATTGTCCATTCATGTACGACGGTGTATTGTATGTGCATGGACGAGGGTGTATTGTACGTGCGGTGCTATTATTGTGGTAAACAAGGGTGGGGTGGGGGTAACTGGATGTGTACGTACTTACGCGTATGTTGTGTGCACATGTGGCATACTTTGTGTGCACATGTGGCATACTTTGTCCATACACACACACACAGGCTGTGAAGAGTTTTGTGCAGCGTGTGATGGATGGCGAGGGGCAGAAGATGCCACCACATGAACAGGTGTGAGAGATGTATTGTTTCTTTGTTTGTGTGGGTGTGCTGATGTGTGTGTGTGTGTGTTATGGAAAACATTGTGTTGCAGGCAGACATGCACACATCATCCCAAAGGGGGCATGTATATACCTGACATACACCAAAGAGACACACCCCCACCCCTCCACACACACCCAACACCCACACGCAACACCCACACCCAACACCCACACCCCTTGACACCCAAAACACCCACAGTTGAGGACTGCACTTGTAGATATTGCAGTATTCCGCAACCCTGGTCGATATCACCTGCAAGATGACGTTGCTAGGGGCCTTCAACGAGAGGCCACTGCCAACAACACAAATACCAGCGCTGCTGCACAACAACCCACACAAAACACCACTGTTCACAAGCCATCACCCACTGACAAACGCAAGGCATCATCACCAACTGACAAACCTGCAAAGAAGAAGAAAAGCCAGTCAGCAACAACAAAATCTCAAGAGACCAAAAAGGGGAAGAAGCGTGCCACACCCGACATCCCCACGGTGGACACCACCGCCCCCCCCGACAAGGCACCACGCTTTACATCCACAGCACGCCCCACGCATGGCATGGGGAAGCATGCTGCCGTTGCTGCTGCTATGCGTGCACAGCATAGGACACACTCTGCCAGCAGTGGTGATGTATCACTGAGTAGTAGTGAGGAGGAGTCAGAGGGACACATGCAAAGGGATACAAAGATGAACCCCGGGGCATATAAAGATGGTCGAGTGGCTGCAAAAAAGCATGCATCACCAACCAACAATGATGCTGGTCCCCAACAACATGGGGATGCTGGGGATGCTGTGCCACAAGCAAAACGTCAACGGCTGGCAGAACTTAGTGATGACGACGACGACGATGACCTCCCCAAAGCACCCCGGGCTGCTGCACCTGCACCTACAACCCATGCACCCACAAACCAAAGACTCCCCATGCGAGGTGTCAGTGAGCCCCCTGCCCTGCGAACACACAGCGAATCCCCTGAAGAGCGCCCAGTCCCACCCAAGGGGGCCCCCCGAGGAACCCCTTCCCCACCCAAGGTGGTGCTGCCTGCTGTTGTGTTGGAACTGGCACACACGTTTGACAAGGAGCTGCCCAGGGGTGTGCGTGCTGTGTTGGAAGGGAATGGGATGTTGAAGCCTCAGAATGGTGGAGCTGTGGACCGGGTGGAGAGCCCGCAGCAGGTTGGTTGGTGGTGGTGTGTGTGGGGGGGAAAGGGTTGTGTGAGGGTGTTGTGTGGGGTATGCTGTGCAACATGTATGCAAGTATGTGCATGTCCTATGGCCATTCGCACAGACATGTGTGCTGTGTGTTCAACCCCCCCCACCCCCCCCACCCCAACACACAGTTTCAGGCACTGCACAAAGAGTATGAGCAGCTGTACCCAGCGTACACGGAGCTGCAACAACGTGTGCATGCCTTGAAGCATGCGTTGCAGGTGTTGCGCCAGGCTGCCGACGCAAGCAAGAGTGATGCGGAACGGTAGGGGTGTGAGTGCATATGTCTAGGGTGTATATGTATATGTCTGGGGTTGTATACTCTACTAGGTGTGCCATTCACATTGCATGCAATCACACCGCATGTGCACACAGCCACATGCATGTAACTCCCAGGCTGGCTCTGCTCCAAGAGTATGCGCGTGTGTGGGAGGCACGTGGTGACCAGGCGCATACCTGGCAGAGGATGCTCTCACACCTGCACGTGCGACTGGGGGGTGTGCGTGCCGCTATGGCAGCATACGCACAGGCACACCTGGGCAAGTGATCCTGGACGCCCGGGTGTGCTCCTGCTGCCACCAACACATGTACATATAATTGTTGACCAGTATTTATTTTTCTTGACTAATTTTCTTGACTAATTCTTAACATTGACGAGACGATTGTAAGAAAGCAATAGAATAGCAACATGCCGGGGATGCGGTGTTTGTACGAGGTGCTCGAGGTGGAACGAGATGCAGCTGATGACACCATCAAAAAGGCCTATCGCAAGCTTGCACTCACCTGGCATCCAGGTGATTTGCTGTGTATACGTGTTGGATGTGATATGTGATGGTGTGCGAGCAAATGTCAAAAGCAAGTGGTTGTTATTGTTGCATCCACCGCCCACCATCATTGACCAGCTGCTAGGCCGCCCACCACCTCTCCTTCCCCCTCCTGCCAGACAAAAACCAGCACCGCTTAGAAGAGGCGGACGAGCGATTCAAGGAGATTCAAAATGCATACGAAATCCTAAGCGACCCCCACGAGCGAGCTTGGTACGTGCATACACACGCATGCTGTCTCATACACACACACACTCACACACACATACACCCACCCACACTCTCAAACACACAGGTATGATTCCCACAGAGAAGCCATATTGAGGCAGGGTGGTCGGCATCAAGCAGGTGCCCAGGGTGATGGGGACTTTACACCTGAGAAGCCACCTGATGAACCCGACCTGTTTATGTACTTTTCATCAAGCTGTTACAGTGGGTATGGTGATGGAATCAAGGTGTGTTTTGGTGATTGTTTTTGTTTGTATGTGTTTTTTGTGTGGGAGATACATGTAGATACATGGGGAGGAATGGTGAGAATATGTCTGTGTATGCTGTGTCGTGTGTTTCTCGTATCACACATACACTACAAATACACACCATATACACGCACGCACACCAATACACCCTGCAACACAAAAACACACAAAAACACACAAAAACACACAAAAACACACACACAAAACACACACAGAGTTTTTATGTGGTGTATGGGTCATTGTTTGACAAGCTGTCATCACTCGAGGCAGCAGCTATGGAGCAACAGGGGAGGAAACCAAGAGCAACACCCACATTTGGTGCGTAGAAATGTGTTTTTTGAGTGTGTTTTTGAGGTTCTGTATGTGTGTTTCTTTGGTGTGTGTGAGGGGGCGTGTGTGTGTTTGTTCCTCTGCATGGGCATATATGTGTGTGCTGGTGTGTATGTATATATGTATGTATATTTGTTCCTCTGCATGTGTTGATCATCCTTAAAAGATGGTATTGCCATCCATATTCTTCCCTCTCATTTCCTCCCATTCCCCTCATTTTCATGCCCTCTCGCTCCCCCCCTTTTCATTAACATCCCCTCTCATTTCTTCCCCACTCTTTACACATGTAGGTGGCCCTGATAGTGATTGGCCCACTGTGCGTCGCTTTTATGATCACTGGCTGTCATTTGCTTCTGTCAAGGAATTTGCATGGGCTGATATATACAACCTTGCCTCAGCACCAAATCGCAAGGTGTGGTGTGTAGAGTGTGTGGTGTGTAGAGTGTGTGTGAGTGTGAGTGTGTGGGGGGGTGGAGGGGCGGTGGAGCATACAAATGCACACATGTATCCCATGTAGCCCCCCTTTGCCTCAGCCACCCCTTTGCCTCAGCCACCCCTTTCCTCACACACACCCCTTTCCTCACACACACCCCTTTCCTCACACACACCCCTACATAGTATCGGCGTGCAATGGAGACAGACAACTTGAAACGAAGAAAGGCAGAACGACGAGAATTCAATGAAAACGTACGAGCACTCGTCGCATTTGTGAAGAAACGAGACAAGCGTGTTGCTGCCCATCAAGCAGCGGAAGCAGCAAAGCGTGCACAGCGTGCTGAGGAGGAGGCGGCACGCCGGGAAGCGGAACGATTGGCTAGGGCACAGCGGGCAGCAGAGTACAAGGAGGCTGCATGGATACTGGTGAGTTGTGGATGTGATGTGTTTGTGGTGTGTGTGTATGTGTGTGTGTGTGGGGGGGTATGAGGTAGGCTATATGAATGTGTGCTTTGTGTATTTGCCATCTTCTTTTTTGTATTTCTTTGTTGACAATCCAGCACCACACCACCACTACATCACCACACCACCACTATACACACCACACCACTACACACCCCTACACCAACACTATACACACCACACCACACCACAGGACGCTGAGCAGGCAAGTCAAGAGGAAGGTTCCGAGGAAGATGAGGAGGAGGAGCTGGAAACATTTCACTGTGTGGCGTGTGACAAGTACTTTAAGAGCGAACGAGCAATGCACAACCATGAACGGTGTGTTGTGTGTCTTACGTTTTTGTGTGTGTACCAGTCATCAATGTCCCTGTCAACACCATTGCCACCATTGCCACCATTACTGTCATCACCATGTACACAGCTCAAAGAAACATCTAGAGAATGTAGCATGGTTGAGGCAGGTGTTGGAGGAGGAGGAAGCTGCTTTGGCAGGTGCACAGGAAGCTGATGACACTGATGAACACATGCAGGGTATGGTGCTGGTGTGCTGGTGTGCTGGTATACGTGTACCGTACATGTGCTGATTGGATGGTGTGGTGGTTTCTCCTCGTATCGTATTCTGTTACTCTGTTGTATCATGCTCTGTTGTATCATGTTGTGTTGCTCTGTTGTATCATGTTCTGTTGTTTATGAGAGCCTATGTGTACACACAGATGTAGCTGCAAGGATGGCGGCAACAACCCTCGATGAGGGCAGTGTACACCCCGCCACCACCAACAAACCCAACATTAATGCTGCTGCTGCTGCTGCTGATGATGATGATGATGATAGTGACAGTGAGGATGATGGTGAGGATGATGACAGTGATGATGGTAGTGAGGAGAGCAGCAGTGGCAACACAGAGCAATCACCATTATCATCAGAAGAAAAAGAAGAAAGAACAGAGGAGGAAGAAGAGGATTTGGATGAAGATGAACTGCTGGCACGTCTGGCTGGACATGCTGCTGCTCGACAGGAAAAACATGCAGAGGGAAAAAAGAGAGGGGAGGATTCAGACACAACCGAGGAAGAGGAGGAGGAGGAGGCAGAGGAGGAGGCAATGTTGTTGCGTATGGCTGCACAGCAACGAGGTGGGGTTGATGTATTTAATGTGTGTGTGTCTGACATGTGTCAAGTGTGTGTCTGACATGTGCCAAGTGTACATTGGCACGCGTGTGCATTGGCAGCATGCACATGACCAACAGCACCATGACATAACACCATAACACACACACAGTATCTCAAGACAAAAGCACCACCACTGCTGCTGCAAGCACGACTGTGGTCAGTGATGACGACGACGATGATTGGAGCCGGGGTGGTGGCAAGAAGAAAAACAAGGGGGGCGGAAAAAGCAGGGGAGGCAGTGCACGACAGGGGCCTGGGGGGCAATCAGCAGAGGCACCACCACTAGGGGGACCCACATCACAACACCACAAGGGGACAAACAAGGGTGGGCGAAATAGCAGTTGTGGCAGCACAAGTGGGAGCACGAAAAATGCATCAGGGGCCCCATCTGGCAGGGGCCCTGCTGCACATGGTGACACTGTATGTGGTGTGTGTGGCAAGGAATTTCCATCTCGTACAAAATTGTTTGCACACATAAAAGCAGAAGGGCATGCGCAATTGAAGTAAGCTGTGCTTGATAATGGTGGGCATTGATGGCTGTTTCAGTACATAACAACACCAACAAAAAAAGGAAAAATATATTGGTCATTCATATATAGAAAGAATTAAACAATATTGTAACAATAGCACGTGCAGAACACATCCTCTATCACTATCGCTCCGTTGCAAATCCAAACAACCCACCATATTACCCCCACACCCCTACATCACCACTTTTCGCTGTTTCCTGTTTGACTCCCACCCACCCCTCCTGCCCCTTGCAATGGCCCCCACCCATCCTCCTCCAGGGGGGGTCCCTCCAGCCCCCCCCCCTGCAGCTCCTCGGCCTCTCCATCATGCTGCACCTCCTTCCCACGCATCATGCTGCCACCCCCACGGCCCACATGGTGGGTGGGTGTGGAGGGGTGGCGTTGACGTACCCGGAGCTGCCGGCCGACATTGTTGAGCTCTATCGTGTCCCCGTGTGTACTGGGCATGGCAGGGCCACCAAAGAGGGGCTGCATGCATTGTTCATCAAATTGCTTCCACCACCTGGGGGGGTGGTTGTTGGGTATGTTGTTTGATGTGTGTGTGTTATATCGGATGTTTATGAACGGGTGTGTTATACTGGGTTTTTTTTGGCTGCTGCAAGCATGGGAGTCAATAGTGAGTGTTGACTTTTACCACACACACACACACACACACACACACACACACACACACACCGAGTGGCACGTTGCAGTAGTCGGTGTTGTATAGTGCCTTCTGTCACAGTGGTTGTGTTGGTTTCTGCTGTTGTTTCACGACGAAAGCGAATAATGGCAGCTGTTTCATTTGTAGCCAATCGTGGCCTGTGCGTGTGTGTGGTGGTAGTGGAGGGCTGTATATGTGTTGTGTGTGCGTACATGTGTTGTGTTTACATGAATGTGTACATACATGTGTACATGATAGCACCTCCCCAACCCTCTCCCTCACACACCGTATCAATCCTGGTGGTGGTGTGCGTGGTGTCGGCCGCTCTACTCCCCCACCTGTCACTCCCCCACCTTGTGTAGGCCATTTAAACCCAAAAGGCGGGGCCCCCATGCCACTAGAGGGCCCCTCTTGTTGTATACTGGTTGTCATACCTCCGCGTGCCTGCATTTCTATAGCACACGACCGACTGCTCATGGTAGTTTGACCTGCTGCTGCTACTGTCGGTGCTGCTGTAGGTGCTGCTGTAGGTGCTGCAGTGCTGGTACAGATGCTGACAACACGCGGTGTTATGTTGGTCAACCCGGGGGGACCTGTGCCCCCCTGCCAATTGCCTAAGGGCCCCTGCTTTCGTGTGCTGCTGGGCGTGTGCATGAGAGGGGACTTGGGTACCATACTCTTGCTGCTGCTTGTGGTGGTATTTGTGTTGTTGCTGTTGCTATGGTGAACGCTATGGCTGCTAATATGATTGGTATTGTGTGGCATGGATCCTGGCTGCATGGATTCTGTGTTGTGTGTGGGTCCATACACCTCATCAAGCATGCGACTGATGTATGTCATATCTGAAGACCACTGTTGCTGTGGTAGTGTTGCTGCTGCTGCTGCTGCTGCTGTTGTTTGTGTTGTTGAGAGATTGCTAGACATGGTGCTGTGTTGTTGATCCAGGTGTTGCTGGTCTTGCATGGCACATGCTGTTGCCTGTGTGGGTTGAGGAAGGGGATGTTGGGGTGATGTGGAGGTGATGTGGAGGTGCTGAGAGGTGGCCAGCCAGGGATTGTGTGTGCACCCCCTTCACACCACTTGACACAATCCCTACCCCCACACACGCACACACACACACACGCACACATTACAAACAACACAGCACAAGGTATCGCACCGTGCATGATGGTCGTCTACTACTGCACTGGACAGTCACATGCACATCACCATTGTTATTGTTGTCGTCGTCGTTGTTGTTGTTGTGTTTGTTGTTGTTGTTGTTGTTGTTGTTGTTGTTGTTGTATGTAGCTTCACAACAACCATCATCATCATCATCAGTCACATCATCACTGTCTGCTATTTCCCTCACACTGGGGCCCACTGCAAGCAATGCACGCTCCTCCACAAACAACGCCTCATATCCTGTGTGTATGATGTGTGTATGGTGTGTGTACGAATGATGTTTTGTGTGTATGCACACATGATGTTTTGTGTGTGAGGTTATACTGCTGTCAAAAAACATGTACAGCAAGCAAAAAACTCTCCCCTGTACTTCACACATCCCTGCACACATCATACCCCCCTCCACCACTGCTTCCTCCCACACGCATACCATTCCCCCCCGACAGCCACGTCATCATGGGTTTGGTGGCTGCCCCTGCCCCCACCAAGGTGATCAGCACCACCAATGATGTGGCAGACACTAGGGTTGCATTTTGAGGGTCTGTGCTCTTGCCAGTGGGGTCAAAGTAATGATAGACCAGGGCCACAGAGACAGCACCACGCATGAGGCCCGACCACCTGTGAATGGGGGGGGAGAGGGGGGAGTGGGATTGTGGTGGGGGTGAGAGGTGGTGTTTTGATTGCTGGGGATGATGGGCACGCTGTAGAAACATTTTGTACGACAAACACATGTGCATGTTGTGCCTGTTGTTTGCTACATGCACAACAAACCCACAATCCAGCGCATCCACAAACCACCTCAACACGATCATCACCACTCCCCAATATGATCATCATCATACCATATAATAGCCATGTCACTGTTGGTCAAACGTGCAGAGGAATATCTATTGTGCAACATGGACACTGGAATTACAAATGCTGCACGACTGACTGCCATGAGGAGGAGGAGGACTAGACATATCCACCATACATGTTGTAATTCTGTTGTCTGTGTGTGCAGAGGATGACCATACGTGCAGAGGATGCATGTGTGTGTGTGCAGATGTGTGTGTGGTCAAGGCTACTCACAAGAGTATGGATCTATGCACCAACACCTACACCAACCCCATCACATCATCACCCCCCCAAATCACCCACAAAAAAACATCATACCTTCCAGTGCAGGGGATCCACTGCATCCATCCCCACATACACAAAAATCAACGTCTCCGACAGCACACTCAAAGTGTAGAATGCATTCACCGTCGTGACTCTGCCCAGTGGGGTCACATTATGAAGGCCATAGTGGCTGATGACAATTCCACACACAAATAAAGAAAGGATGCCCGACAGGTGGAATGTTTCCCCAATCATGTAGGCCATGTAGGCAAGCAGGCCAATGACTGACACTTCCTGGGTGGGTGGTGGGCGGATTGAGGAGGGCGGTGTATGATGGTGTGGTGATGGTGCTGGTATGTGTGTCACATGTTACAACCATGGAGATATGTACACCCCTATCAAGGCATACATACAACTGTGACCGCTGCACACAAAGGAGTGTGTATACAACAGAAACATACACACGATGATGTGAGTACACAAGACATACCCCACACATGTACCTGGGGTGTGTTTTCACAATGCAGGTGTCGCAATAGAAGAGAGGTGAGCAACCCTGTCGCAACACCCAGTATGGTGGACGCTGCTAGTAGAAACACAAAACGACCAAAAATAGCCAACACTGTCCATGCACTCAATTGAGGATGTGGGCCAAGTGCCTGTTTGTTTGTTTGTTTGTTTGTTTGTGCTTGGGTGTGTGTGTGATTGTGGTTGATGCAGGGTGGTGGATGCAAGTACGCTCCAATGCATGCACTCCATGCTGTTGTTGTTTCCAACATGGCATGTATACACACAGGTTACAACAACACTGCTGTGACCCACACAAACACACCTGTACAGCCGTGAGCAACACGATAGACACTGCATCATTGATGATACCCTCACCAAACACCAAACTGAACAACAGTGGCTTTTTATCTTGATCAAGCACCTGTGCATGAAGTTGTGTATGCATGCACATCCATAAACGCACAACAGAAATGTTTCTGTTTCCGTACGTACAACATAGGCACAGCGTCCCTCCCACATACCTGCAACACAGCAACAGAGTCGGTCGCAGCGAAAATGCTCCCCAGTGCCAGACACTCGGCCAGTGAGAGGTATTGTGAGGGACGGGACGCTGCATAGAGGAGCAGTGCAATGATGGTAAAGCACACATAGGTGCCGAGAATGCCAAAGCCACTGATGGTGGGCAGGTTGCGGAAGAAGTGCTTCTTCTTGACACTGAGGCCAGCGAAAAAGATGATGGGCGGGAGCAGATACCTGGATGGTGGTGATGGACATGTGTGTACTGCAATACAAAACCACACCATACAACCCATACGTGAAAAAGTCGCCAGGGTTGAAAATGAGCAAGTCCTCAATCCACTCACGGGGTGCGACACCACGCAGTGCCTGCAACAACAACCCCGCCGCAGTCCCCAGCAGCACTGCCACTGAACCCTCGCCAAAGTATTGTGAGCTGTGTGTGGCATGTGGTGGTGTGCGTGTGGTGGTGGGGGTGATGCACAACACACGCAAACCTACTGGTGGGCGATTTTGGGTCCTAGGGAGCATGCAAGTATGAGAAGGAGCACCAGTATGCCCACACCCCACTTGTGCAGCTGCTCCTCGTCATGAACATGGGCTTGGTGTACAGGGGAAGTCAAAGGGGCGGCGTGGGATGTGGTGGCGTGGGATGAGGTGGTGTAGGATGGGCTGGACATTATGGTGTGTTTGCTACGAATGAAGCATACTACGGATGTCAAGCAGCAATGTCAAGCAGCAGTATACTGTGTGGGAGTGGCATCATCAAGTTGCTGGGGTTTTGATGCAGCACGACGCGGGTGTTGCTTAGGATTTTATGTGCACAATTGGTGTGCACGACAACTGCGAATGCTGTTGCAGTGTAAAATACAGCACGAGAAACGTCGTGGGTGGGAAAACATTTATGTCGTTTAGTGTGTGTGTACACAATTTCATCAAAATCACTCCTGGGTGCACCAAACCTTGCACGTGGGTGCATAAGCAATGTGGACATGCGATGAGAAGCGTCTGAGGTGCTGCATGTACACCGCTGGCAACCACATCATCATCATCACGGGGATGCGTTACAACAAGCTCATCCACCCTTTCCACGAGCGACAACGAGATGGTTATGAGAGGTACGTGTCATCGATAGTGGTGGAAGTGTCTGTGGTGTGTGCCTAGTGAAGCATTCGACCACCATCACGATGTACAGCATCCACCCTACTGGCGCTATATCGTGTGTTTTCATGTCTCATCCACATCCTTCCATGCACCCCCCAACGCATGTACACTCATGGTCCTGGTCGATGGAGCGGTACTGGCTGGCGCGCTCCATCACCTGCTCTCCCACACACCAGCAGCGCACAGACAACATCACACACCTTTGACATGCACCCTCTACGGGCACTAGGCCACCATCTGTAGCTGGGTCTGCTGTTAGACACTTACATCTGCTGCAATCACTACACCGGGCAATGCCGCACACAGCCACACCTTCCAGACCACACAACCTTCCAGACCACGCAACAATGAATCATCACAACACCTCACTTACAATGTATACAACACATCCACGCTGGCCCAACAGCGTGGTCAGCCATGATCACATGCACAATCGATCTACTTGCTTCCAACACGATGGCGCACTTCTCAAGCATCCACAACATCCCAAATCGCTCCTCAACTCCTATCATCACCACCATCGGTCCCCCACGTGGTGCCCCCACGCGTTTTCTTGTTTTCACTCCAGCAGTATAAAACCCGAGTTGGACCCCATACACGCTCACAATTTGCGCGATCGACACGGGCTCATCTCTGCAGACAATCCTCTCATCACTCAAGCTATAAACAATGGCCCTTCTAGTGGCCAATGCACCCCATCTCGCGAGTGATCACCTCGCAAGCATCCTGTCTGCATACAGGATGACTAGCTGGTCATCTCGACCAGCGTCTCCACCGCCTGCACCAGGGACCTACCAGCTGCGCTTGAGCAAGCAGCCTGGCCTGGTGCAGGTGGTTGCCACACCATCGATGGTGGCAGCCACGGTGGAGGCACGGCAACCAGCCGCATCGGCCCGCGTGGTACGTGTGTTGGGTGATTGTGCTAGGTGATTGTCAATTGTTCGCGGATTAGTTGTGAATTTACCGCGTTGGTTGCCGTGGACCCCACTGTTCATTCCCCATCGTCCCACATAGGTCGTGCACCCCGAGGTCTGCAGTGCCACCAAGCAGGCCCGGGTAGTGCGAATGTGCAAGCTCCGCGGGAAGAGGGTACGTAGTGGGTGGTTTGGGTTTGGATAGGTTGATGTTGTTGTTGATGATGTGTTGTGAAAACACACCACACACTCACACAGCAAACACACCATATGTCTGCTTCCTATCACACAGGCTGCACGGCATGCGGCTGGTGGGGCTGGCGGCGCTGCAACCACAGCAGCGTCGCCAAGTGGCAAGCGCCGGGCGGACGAGGGCGGGGGGCCCACGTGCCCCCCCTCCAAGCGCGGCCGGGTGGAGGTGGTGGGGTTCCCAGCCCCCATGTACACCGAAGATGACATGGAAATTTTTGCATGTCTTTTCGGTGGGGCTGGGGAGGAGGAGCAACTCGACATCTTGATTTGAGACATCGGGTTTTGCTTGTTGATTGTTGGGTATCCTTTTTTTGTTGTCATCCACACATTGATGACTGTTTTCTTGGACAACTGCTCTTTACAGTGATTGTATTTATTTCATGTGACATTGACGACGTTGATGAAGACTGTTGCACGTGCGCACATCGATATCAGTGGTGTTGCAAACATTTCAGCCACAAAAACACACTGCAGGCCACCACCCCAGCAATGCTCCACGTCCACAGTGTGCCCCACATCCTGTCGCATCAAGTATTTCCTTGTCCACAGCTTGACGTTGACGATGCAGATACGATTTGATTGCACACACATCAATACCAGTGGTGATTGTGTTACAAGCATTTCAGCCATAAAAAAATACACTGTAGGCCACCACCCCAGCAAGGCTCCACGTCCATAGTGTGGACAGCCCCCCGCCGCACGCAGTACCCCCCCTTTGTCCATACGCACGGCGTACCAGCACGGTGGGGGGGGGGCGCTGCCTCCACGTCTGCAGCACGACGTGGAAGCTGCACCATCTCTCGGAGATTGGTGCTTGCGGGCGGGGGGCTGGGCGTGCTGGAGCAGCACACCGCTGCTCCCACTGCATGATACGACTCTGTGATGGGAGCACATTTGTGATGGAGCACAATGGGTAGGGTCGAACGTGTGACTTGTGTTTGCTAGATTGTCACAAGGTGGTTGCGTGGGCAGGCGTGGCGGGAGGGCCAGTGAAAAGGCACGACGACATACCTTAACAAGTGATGGAGTTGCCATTCTAGTGATCAGTGTTTGCCAGCGGACAAGAGGTTGTGTGATTGATTCCGCAGTGGTTGCTGGAGCGCTCCTCGTCGCGATCGGATGGCCAGCACGTATTTTGTGAATGAAAACGCATGTTTGGCCCCCCTTGTATATAAAAATATACACACGAGTTATCATGCTTGCACGTTGTTTTTGACTGGCGGCGCAATGAGATGAGTACGTTGCCCTCTTGGCTTGCATTCTATAAATGGATCATTTATTGTGTCGCTGCTGTGTCGCCATCGTGGAATCGATCTGTTGTACTGTGCGTGCGTATTACATGCACCCACACGTCAAAAGGGATGGGAGTACCCAAGTGATTACTATACAACACCCTGCTGCGCTGCTTGCTCTGTGCCACACAGCTCAAACCGCTCATGCAGCAATTGAATCACTGCTTCCAAACTGTCCACCTGCATTGATATGGGTGAATGTACATAGTACTGCCATCATCCACAAACACTACCACACACACCTTGAACGTCGGGCGCAGCTCACCCTGCAGCTCGGATTGGTCGTCACGATACTTGGCATACGAGTCAAACAAAATGGTCAACGCTCCGGCACGATTTCCACACACAATCTGTAGAGTAGAGATTTTGTTGTTGCATATGCTGCACATGGTCATTTAGCATCACTTTAGAAAGCAACCCTCCGACGTACATCATCTTTGGCAGAGTCACCGATGATGGCAACCTCATGGGCTTGCACACCCCATTGTTCGCAGCAATACAACAACGCATCCGGGTTGGGCTTGTGTACATGACACTCACGTGACAGTGCCGGTGAAAATGGTGCCAGGGGAAAATGATTGGCGTGAAAGTGATCCACACTGTCCTTGATGTTGCGGGTGAGCAGTGCACTGGGTTGTGGGGTGCGTGGGTGGTTGCAGACCTAAACACACACATGTACACACCACCGACATCATACCGTGGAATGCTATGGGCATCCAACAACGCACACAGATCCACTACGCCAGGCATGATGGACATGTGTGTGAGTGATTCAATCTCAAATGCTCTCAACACTTCGGTGAGATGTGTGCGCTGTGCATGGTCTTGTGTTGCTGCAATAACCTCCAGTACATCCCCTTGCATGATGCCCAATCTGCGTCTGTGTTGTGTAGGTATGTATGCGTAGGTGTGTGTGTGCGTAGGTGTGAATGCGTAGATGTGTGCGTGTGTAAATGTGTGCTCTTGCAGGATGTGTGTGTGTCGACAAACGGGGGGGGCTTGCAGGACCATGATGAGCATATGCCAGGTGAAACCACACGAAACCATACCAACATGAACAAAACCATGAATATCCAGCCACACCAACATACCGCATTTCGGTAAAGTCCATAGAGGGGACTGTCAATGTACCATCCATATCTATGTGGTACAATAATACATGTTTATGCACATGAGCATATCCAATTCGCCCATACGTTGATCACCACGTACACACCCACAACCCTTTGCAAACGCACATACCAAACACAACGCCCCGTAGCACGTGCTTGTTCGTTGGTGGTGCTTGTGTGTTATGACCCATGGTGTGCATAGCTACTGCGTGGACAGCACGCTGCGGTATGGTTGTACAAATAGTGCGAGTGGATGTGTGGCAGCTATGGATGGTATGCAATGACAGGACCTTGGTGGACAAGCAGGATGCAGTATACAAGTGTTTGAGATGAAATGGCAAGAGACAGCAACAGTGTGAGACAGTACGAGGCAAGCAAGTTGCATGCACCATGCTCATCAACGCTGTTTATATCCTGAGTTTGCACAGCGTGTGTTGCATTGTCACGATCTGCAGTTTATTGCAGTGCTTTTGATGTGCAGTGTGCTTGCGGAAAACTGTGTACAACAATATTTGGGCAGTGGAGCTTTGTTATTTTTGCTTTCCATCCTCATCTCTGCTATATTAGCATCTGCAAACACCATGGTTCGTGCATCAGCATTATCAGTGTTACGCCAGGCGTCGGCCATGCTGCTGGCAGCCACGCCATATACCTCCATCACCATGCCCATCTGTGATTCTCTTCGTCGCTGCACATACAATACTGCTGCAGATCACAGTGCTGCAGAACAGCCAGAAGAGCCCTCCACCATCACCCAGGACACGATTGATTTTGGTGTGTGGGCATATGTGACAATTGCATGCTGCTGGTGTATGCTACCTCAACCACGCAACCACACACAACCACATTACCACAGGGTACACGACAGTTCCCCGCCAGCAAAAGCAGCAGCTTGTAGGCCAGGTGTTTAGCAGTGTTGCATCTTCCTATGACGTGATGAACGACCTCATGAGCGCTGGCTTGCATCGTCTGTGGAAGGATCATCTTGTGCGCACGCTCTCCCCTGGGGCTGGACAGCACCATCTGGATGTCGCTGGTGGCACTGGTGATGTTGCGTTTCGTGTGCTGAGGGCCATTCGCCTCGCAGAAGCCTCCCTAGGTGATCAAAAACCAACCGGTCAACGCAGCAGGGGAAGCGTCACTGTATTTGACATCAATGCAGATATGCTTGCAGAGGGGCAGCGCCGTGCAGCAGCACAGGGATTGGAGGATAATCAGGGGGGATTGCAATGGGTGGAGGGCAATGCAGAGCAATTGCTTTTTCAGGAGGGGTGTATGGATTCCTATACCATTGCATTTGGCATACGCAATGTGACACATAGAGATGCTGCGCTGCGGGAGGCCTTTCGGGTATGTGGGTGGGGGAGTGTTGTTGAGTGGTTGAGTTGTGTGTGGTTGAGGAATGGTGTTGGAATGGTGTACATTATGTTGTTTGCTTTCCTGGGTGGCATTTACTGAGTGACACCAAACGTTATAACAACAGCACCATATACAGATGCAAAAGACCATGCCACACCTCTCAACAACACATCTCAACAAACAGGTATTAAAGCCAGGTGGCCGTTTTTTGTGCCTAGAGTTTTCTCATGTGACTGTGCCAGTGCTGCAGCAGGTGTATGATGCCTACTCACACCTAGTCATCCCACAAATTGGCAGGTATGGGTGCTGTTATTGTTGGTGTGTATTGTTCAAGGTGTATGTACATGCAATGTTGCTCAGCATTGGTGTGCGATGTAGTGCTCATACATGAAATAGTCCTCAACACACACTATTCAGCAGCCAACCTACCCAAACCCACCCCCCACCCCCTACGCACAGGTTGGTAGCAGGAGACGAAGCAAGTTACAGGTACCTAGTGGAAAGCATACGCAAGTTCCCAGATGCAGACACATTTGCCGACATGGTGCATGATGCCGGGTTTAGCGCGGTTGACTATGAAGCATTGAGTGGGGGGATTGTTGCTATACACTCGGGGTACAAATTGTAACACCGCTTGCTGAGGAGCCATGGAGTAAAGGAGTGACTGGCAATGTGCAACAACGTGGCGTGCTGGGGGGACTTTGACTGTCTTGATTGCACACATGTACATGGAATGAGGTTACATGTTGACCACGGTCAAACGAATCCTCTACTCTGCCACCTATCCACAAATCCCCCCCTCCTTTTACAAGTACAGCCCCTCGGGCACCCCCTCCTTTTTCTTGTACAACACCTTTTCCCTCGCCTTTCTGAAATCCGCATGCGTCACGCGCATGCGGCGCTCCCGCAGTGCCAACAGCCCAGCTTCTGTGCACATGGCCTTGATATCTGCCCCACTGAGTTCATCCTTGGCCATAACAAACTCCTCCAAGTTGACATCATCGGCCAGGGACATTTTCCCAGTGTGAATTTGAAAGATGCGGCGTTTGGTTTTGGTATCTGGCAAGGGGAATTCAATTTTTCGATCGATACGGCCTGGGCGGATGAGGGCTGGGTCGAGGGTTTCGATGCGATTGGTTGCCATGATGACCTGTGTGGGTGGGTGTGTAATAAGGATGTGTGTGTGGGGGGGGGGGGGGGGTATGTAA